>Ga0206912_1069_pt1 | contig 30796 bp, 4 predicted proteins | sample Alteio_BWOrgHeat_75_FD_152933 | JGI IMG/M metagenome (GOLD analysis project Ga0206912, IMG submission 152933) | Enriched cells from forest soil in Barre Woods Harvard Forest LTER site, Petersham, Massachusetts, United States -... | ecosystem: Environmental > Terrestrial > Soil > Temperate forest > O... | reverse complement strand
CAAGAGTTTCTAAATCGAATGTGGATCCAATACAAGAAGCTAACTTCAAAAGTTCTTGCGCATTTTCAGATAATATTTGGATGTTTTGGATCATCAAATCCACGACATTATTAGAAACTTGTAAGTTTTTAATATTATTTATGTCGACTCCCCAGGCAACATTTGCATAATTAAAAGAAAGGATATGTTCTCTGTAAAGAAATTTGAGGAACTCATTGATGAAGAACGGATTTCCTAGTGTTTTTTCATAGATAATTTGCGTGAGATTTGTTGCATCGAAGACGCGAGATGTAAAAGAGTCCTCAATGAGTTTTTGAACATTTATTTGGTCTAGGGGTTGTAGAACGATATGACTGATTGAAACATGCTTTTGATGGAGTTCTTCGAGTGTCAACTTCAAAGGATGGTCGCTTCCCACTTCGTTATCGCGATAAGCGCCTATAACTAAAAGATATTGAAGAGAGGTGTCTGCAAAAAGCATTTCAAGGATGTGTAAGGAAGCATTATCAGCCCATTGTAAATCATCTAAAAAAATGATGAGAGGGTGTCCTTTCTTAGCGAAAATATGGATAAAATTCTGAAAGGTAAAGATAAAGCGATTTTGAGCATCTTGTGAAGATAGCTCTGGCACCGCAGGTTGTTTTCCTATTAGGAGTTCCAAATCGGGAATGATTTCAATGATCACTTGGCTGTTGATCCCAAGCACATCCACTATCTCTTTTCGGATGAGGGACAGTTTTTCTTCCGGTTCACTTAAAAGCTGGCGAATCAAGCTTGTAAAGGCCTTGACAAATGCATTGTAGGGGGTATTGCGCTGTAACTGGTCGAATTTACCAGAAATAAAAATTCCGCGTTCTCTCGTCATCGGTTTGTAGACCTCTTGCACTAAAGAGGATTTCCCGATGCCAGAGTAACCAGATATGAGCAGGAGCTCTGCCGAAGCTTGCGAAATTCTTTGGTAGGATTCTAAAATTTCGTGGATCTCAACATCCCTTCCATACAATTTGTGTGAAATTTGAAAGCGATCATTTATATCGTTTTGTGCTATCTCAAATTCCACACCCTGTTGACATTTGATGAGATCGGCTTTAATTCCAATCGCGCTGGAATAACGATCATTGGGATTTTTGGCCATTAGCTTAGAAATAATTAAAGCAAGGGTCTTAGGAATATTTGGTATTTGAGGAGGAGTTTTAGTCATATGGTCGTGAACGATTTCTAAAGGGTCGATGGATGCAAAAGGGAGTGATTTCGTTAGCAATTCATAAAACGTGACTCCGAGGGAATAAAAATCGGAGCGGTAATCGATGGGACGATTCATGCGTCCAGTCCTTTCAGGTGCAATATAGGAAAGGGTGCCTGTCAGAAGATGGGGGTTAATCTCCTCTTGTGATTCTTCATCCAATTGACCTGCCAAGCTAAAGTCGATGATTCGCAATTCTCCCGTTTCTGGTTTAATAATGATGTTCGAAGGGTTGATGTCTTTATGAATCACATGGTGAGCGTGAATTCCTGAAAGAACTTCGACAATTTGAATTGCAATGTTAAGGAATTGATTTAAAGTTAAGGCATTTGTTTCCAAAAAAACGTCTAAAGAAATCCCTGAAATGTCCTCTTCAACAAGTGTTGGGGTAGGCTTTGTGATAAAATCGTAAGCTTTATTTACGCCCTTCACATTCTTAAGATGCTGAAGGAGGGTGTACTCTCTTTGAAGGGCTTCTAGATCTTCAAATTTAGGGGTTTGAGATCGGGGAGATTTCAAAATAACGGGAACATTTGTTTCTTTTCGCACTGCGCGATAAATAATGTTCTTTTCTCCGATATGAATTTTCTTTATCTCAGAAAATTCATTAGGCAAACTTATAATTTGCAAGGTTTCCATAAATTTATTATATATTTTATTATCTATATTCGAAAGGGTGAAAGAATTAATAAAATCTTAATTTTGCTATTTATGGGTGAGAATAAAGGTGCCGTTCCAATTTTTGGGGGTGCCTTCTTTGCTAAAGTGCTCACAACGCTCGATAAAGATTTCAGAGACGCGGTCCGCAGGTAAATATTTAAGACAATTGGCAAATTGACTTTTGGCGGCTGCAAAATCTCCCTTTTCATACTGAGCAAAAGCGTCATAGAAGAGGGCCAAGTACTCTTTCAGTGAGATATCCACCAGCTTTTCTTCCCAATCGATCAATTCGTAGAGTTGTGTGGGAATATCTCTTCCCTTTAAAAATACCTTATCTATCCTTCTCAAGGGATAATTTTCACTGCCAAGTGCTTTAAAAGTATGATCCGTAATCAATAAATGGGTGCCATACAGCTTATTTAACGATTCAACGCGTGCTGCTGTGTTGGTGACGTCGCTGATGACTGCAGGATCGAGGCGTTCTTCTTCACCAATAATTCCGAACATGGCCGGCCCTGTATTGATGCCGATGCCCATTTCCAGCTCCAAACCGCCCAGTTCCCTTTGTTGTCGGTTGAATTCTTTAAGCGCTGACAAAATCGCAATTCCCGCATCAAATGCATCATGAGCAGCATGAGGGAATAAAGCCAAAATCCCATCGCCTAAAAATTGATTGATGAATCCCCGATATTTTCGGATCACGGGCGCAACGAACTTCAAGTAGCGATTGACGATTTTGAAGGCATCTTGGGAGGTCTGATTCTGCATGAGTGTGGTGAAATTGCGCAAATCGCTAAACAAAACAGTGACATCTTGTTCGACACCATCTCCAAGAGCAATATCTTCAATGTTTTCTTTATGCAATAACTCCAAAAATGGCTTCGGTACGAATCTTTCAGTGGAATGGTACAATTGATTCATCCGTTCGAAATGGCGGGAGTTTTCCAGAGAAATCGCAGCTTGGGAAGAAAGAACACTCAACACTTTCAAACGATCTTGAGTGAAAGCATGCGTTACTAAATTGTTTTCTAGATAGAGAATCCCCATGATTTTGGACTGATAAGAGATGGGAGCACAGAGCACGGATTTGATTTGGTTCTTAGATAGATAAGGGTCTTGTTTGAATTGCTCTGGTTGATTAGTTGCATCATGTAACACGACTGCTTGCTTAGTCCGTAAGACGTAAGCTGGAATGGAAAGCGGTAGACTCTCCGCAGTGGGTTCAGCAGCTTCATGGACGTTTATTTTTTCCAAAGTGCCTTCTGCTATGATGCGCAACGGCTGTCCCTGAAGGATGACGACCCGCTCCGCAGCCGCATTCTCAAGCACAATTTGCACAATACGGGTGAGTAAGCGGTCCAAAACCATCTCTTCAGAGATGGCTTGCGTGGCTTTTGAGATGGAAAGCAAATCGAGATTTTCCACTCTCGAGGATGTGCTTGTGTCCCCTCCATATAAGGGGTTTTCCGTCAGCCACTGTGGATATTTCTGCTCGAGTTTCTTCGCTAGTCCTTTAGCCCCCCAGCGTTGATAATAGTTGTAAGCCTCCAGCAGGTAAGATTTTGCAACCTTGGGTTTATTGAGTTGCAAGTAATAATCAGCCGCTCTTTCATTAATGATGGCGACATATTGGACAAATCCATTCTTTTGGGCAGCTTCTATGGCTTGATCATAGAGTCTTAAAGCTTCTTGTTCCTTGCCTTTAACGCGAGCCTGCTCTGCTTTTAAGAGCAGGCTCTGAAAGGCAAAATTTTCGGGACAGTGGAGTGCCCAATAGTCGATCTGTTTGCTGATCGCCTTAAGAGATTTCTTATCCTCTTTGATGACCGCAGAAGGATTTAAACGAAGGCAATCAAGAATACTGATTGCGTAATACAAATAAAAATTGCTGAGAAAGAAAAGAAGGGTTAAATATTGTTTTTGATTATTATAAAAAGATCTCCCGCTTTCTAACGTTTGTAAAGGTTCATTTAGATAGAAGGCAAGTTCAAGAGCAATACCCATATTGAATGCATCCAATGTTCTTTCTTTACTATGTAGGGCTAAGATCGATTCAACATCTTTTGCATTTTTTTGAGAATCCCCGTTTAGAAATGATAAGATATTTTGTATGAATATTTGCGATGTAGTTTCCCATTCAAATCTTTTCACTGAAGCACAGAAATCTTTACATCGGGAAAACTCTTTCAGGACTCCTTCTAATGGTTTTCCAGAATAAAACAAATAAGCAGATTTTATAAATATACTGTAACTTGCATAATTTAAGTCTCCTGAATCCAAACTCGCCTTGTAACCTTCATCTAGACACTCGATACTTTTTGAGATAGGCAACCTAAAATGAATACTAAATGCGCCAAAACCCAATAGAATCTTATGTTTTGTTTCGAGGTTGACTTCAAGTTTTTCTTTTAAAGCAACTAGCTTTATAAATGTTTCATAATCATTTATTGCCGAGAAAAAACCAGAAACAAAACCAATGACAACGGCGGAATTAGGAAAGTTCCCATAAGTCAAGAAATACCTAAGCATTCTCAATAGGTTATAAGCCCATAAATCCTGGTCATAGATATAGACGCTATCGGTCAGATCCACTAATGTTTTAATCACATATAGTTTATCTTTGTCCTGCATAGGTGGCATCTTATCAAGCTCTTCAATATTTTTTTTCCTAAGCAGCCACTTAACCTTCAACAGTTCGACAATTAGGGAAAACTTCGAGGGTTTTTCATGAAGAGTCACATGGAATAATTTGAGATTTTCTAAAGCCACTTTAACGGCTAAATCCAACTTAGCCGAGGTTGTGTACATGGCCATCATGGCGTGTGTCACCTTGGCTTTATCATATTTATCTTTAGAAAGATTGAGGAGCTGTTTGAAATGGAGTTCCGCTTGTTCGAATTGCCCTGTTAAATATTCACAGTCGGCCATTTCTTGGCGAAGGTCAAACAGGATTTCATAGTCTTTATCCCAGTCTGCAGGCTCAAGTAAGCGACTTCCAGAACTATAATAATTTAAAGCAGCTTGATAAGCTGTGGATGCTTTAGCCGCATGTCCTACTTTCTGGTAAAAGGCGGCGAGTTCCTTTTTTTCAGAAACATCCGTGATCAAATCGAGACTCTCACCAAAGTGGTTGATAACGCTAGAAAGATCACTGGAAGCATGTTGTTTCCAATCTTTGAGCAAGAGTCGTCCGATGACTAATTGTTTTTGCTGTCTTGTTTCTATCGGAATGAGACTGTAAGCGGCTTGTTGGATCCTATCGTGTAGGAATTTGTAGCTGATTTTATCAATCACATCGGCTTCATCAAGAGCGATATTCTCATAGTTATCTCCCGTTATTAGCCCTGCTTTTAAGGCTTCCCACAGCTCAATCTGAACGGCTCTGGGATTTTTCTCGCTCACGACCGATAAAGTTTTCAAATCAAAGCTAAAACCTATGCAGGCTGCCAATTTCAAAAGACTTTGGGAATTGAGTGAGAGCTTTTGAATATTTTTAATCATTAGATCAACAACATTGTCTGTTATTCCTAAAGACTGAATTTTCGGTAAGTCGACATCCCAAGCTAATCTACTATAGTTAAACTTCAGGATATGTTCGCGATTAAGAAGCTTGAGGAACTCATTGATGAAGAAAGGGTTACCACGAGTTTTTTCATAAACAACACTCGTCAAGCCTTCCGTTTCAAATGTCTTGGAAGGAAAAGAATCGTCGATGAGTTGCGTTAGATCTTGCTGCAAGAGTGGCTGAAGGATAATATTATGTGCCGAGACATTTCCCTTTTTTAAATCTTCCAGAGTCATCATGAAAGGGTGATGAGGGCTGACTTCATTATCTCTATAGGCACCAAGGATCAAAAGATATTGCATCCTCTTATCAGTTAGAAGCACCTCTAAAAGCTTTAAGGAACCGCTGTCGATCCACTGTAAGTCATCTAAAAAGATCACCAAGGGGCGCATCGGCTTAGCAAACACGTTCACAAAATTCTGGAAAGTTAAGAAAAAGCGGTTTTGAGCTTGTTGTAAGGGCAAGGTAGGAACAGGGGGTTGTTTGCCAATTAATAATTCGAGCTCAGGGATGATATCGATCATGATTTGGCCATTGATCTCTAAAGCCTCCAAAATTTCTTTCCGAGTAAGGGCAAGCTTATCTTCAGGTTCACTTAAAATCTGATGGATCAACCCCTGGAACGATTGTACAAATCCCACAAACGGAACGCTTCTTTGCATTTGATCGAATTTTCCAGAGATGAAAAACCCTCTTTCCTGAGACATCGGTTTGTGAACTTCTCGGACAAGAGAGGTTTTTCCAATGCCTGAATAACCGGAGATCAGCAGCAGTTCAGAACTCCCGTTTGAAACTTTATGGTAGGTGTCTAAGATTTTTTGAATTTCTTCTTTTCTTCCATACAACTTGTGGGAAATGTGGAAGCGATCGAGTACATCGTTGCTACCTAGGGTAAACTCTTTTTCTTCGAGACATTTGACAAGATCTGCTTTTATTCCAAGTGCGCTTGCATAACGATCGTCGGGGTTTTTAGCCATGAGTTTAGCAATTAGTTTTGCAAGCATAAGGGGGACATTAGCAATGGGTGGTGGAAGCTTTGCAATGTGATCATGGATGAGTTCCAAAGGGTCTTGCGATTTAAAAGGGAGGGAATTAGTGAGCATTTCATAAAAGGTAACGCCCAAAGAATAAAAGTCACTCCTATAGTCGGTTGGGCGGTTCATTCTACCTGTTCTCTCTGGAGCGATATATTTCAGGGTTCCTTCTAAGAGGTGGGGATTAATTTCTTCTTGAATTTCCTCATCCAATTGGCTGGCTAAACTGAAGTCGATGATTTTAATCTCCCCAGTTTCTGGTTTAATGATGATATTTGATGGATTTAGGTCTTTATGGATGACATGCTGGGCATGGATCTCCCCCAAAATTTCCGTGATTTGGAGGGCGATAGGAAAGAAACGGCTGACGGGTATACCTTTATTGTCCAAAAATTCTTTAAGTGAGAGTGCGCCACTATCTTCTTGAACGAGGATAAGAGTGGGTTCTGTCAAAATTTCAAAGACTTTATTCACGCCTTTGACGCTGTTTAAATATTTCAAGAGCGAATATTCATGCTTAAGGGCTTCCAGATGAGCAAGTTTCGGATTGTCAGAACGTAACATCTTTAAGATTACAGACTTATCATCTATTTTACGCTGGGCACGGAAAATGAGATAGCGATCGCTGGAGTAGAGCAGGCGCATATTAGAAAACTGAGTCAATTCTGTTGACGCAACAAAAACAACTTGGCTCATAAATACTGCCTAATAATGTTTGCAATTTCAGAAATAATCGCTGGAGATTTTATTATTTCCCAATGATTACAATCAAAAACATATTTTTCAGGAATGCCTGGGTTATCAACAATCGGTCGTTCTCTGCGTCCCGTATAGCCCAACGATTCAACCATTCCTCTTTTCGCTTCAAATAAGAGTAGATGACGAACATTCTTAAATCTTTTTAAATTATAGTTTTTAAAAATTGTCAAGAAATTGAACAAGATATCATAACGACGTTCAAACTCGGAAAATTCAAGCTCTGAAGGAATTGCTCCTTGAGCTTGTGCTTTGTTAAAGAACAGATTTATTAATTTTTGTTTATCTATTGTACTTATTTCCTCATCAGAAACTACGATGTTTGTATTCAATCTTTTATTCATCACATCAAAGAATATTCTAGGGGAAAGATTGTCAAAAAGATCATTACCTAAAATATTTGGAAAGTCAATGCATGCGACTAAATTAATTTCTTCGCCTTCCTCTTCTAATTGTTGTGCCAGGGAACACGATAAATTTGATCCACCTGACCATCCAGCAAATGAATAAGGGCCATGATTTTGAACACTACGAATAGCTTTAAGATATTCTTGCAACATATCTTGAGCATCAGAATAAAGAGCCTGGTTTGGCTCAAAGCCTCTATGCTTTAATCCCATAATTGGATATTCAGGCCCTAATTCTTTAACTAAAAAAGAATAATCAAAAACATTTCCATTTAAAGGATGGACACAAAAAAGAGGTAATTTATTTCCACCGCCTATCTGCAAAGGAACTAAGACTGGAGATTTAATTGATTGAGTAATATTAGATTGTTTCGACGATGATTCTTTATCTATGATCTCAACAAGATAATCAGTTAATGACTTTACATTCGTATAGTTGAAGATCAATGTCGATGGGATATCATAATGATTTTCTAAGTCCGATTTCAAGCGATTTCTGAGCTCTAAAGCCATGAGAGAGTCCATTCCGCTATCAAAAAAGTTCTGATCAAGCGGAAACATAGAATTATCAGATGAACCAAAAATCTGATTTACTAATTGCCTTAAGTATTCGCTCAAGATCTCCTTTTGTTTTTCCGAATTTTCTCTCTGTAATTTTGAGAGAAGAGAAATTGCGTCGCTTGATTTTTTTGGTCTTGCAAAAATATCACTTAACCATGGAACTGCTCTCACTTGCTTTTGTATAAATGTTTTCCAGTTGAGATTAGCGATTAGAACGTGAGGTTTGGCTAGCTGCAGTGCTTTTTCAAATGCTCTTAACCCTTCTTCGAGCTTCAAGGGAGTATCGCCACTCGCGTGGAATCGATCAGCAAATTTTGCAGCCATGCCGACCTCAGCCCAAGGTCCCCAACCGATGGATATAGCCGGAAGTCCTTGTTGATGGCGTAAATGTGCAAGAGCATCCAGAAAGGCGTTGGCAGCTGCATAGCTGCTTTGACCTGGATTTCCTATCACAGAAGTAAGAGAGGAAAAAAGAACAAAGAAATCAAGGTGCTTAGATAGAGTTGCCTGATGTAAATTCCATCCACCATTGAGTTTAGGAGCCAGAACTTTTTCGAAACGATTCCAATCTAGGTTAAGCAAGGGACCATCATCGATGATACCCGCAGCATGCAGTACCCCTTTTAATTGTGGCCAATTCTGACCAAATTGTCGAATAAGTGATTCGACAGCTTGTTTATTTGAGATATCGATTATTGCAATTTCGACTGTTACATTTTGGGTTTTCAACTGATCTATGATAGTCTTTTCTTTTTCTCCAGGAGAGTGACGACCGCCCAAAACGATATGTTTTGCGCCATGTGAGACAAGCCATTGGGCAAAACTCAGCCCTAGACCACCTAAGCCTCCCGTAATCAAGTAACTTCCGTTTGGATTAACATTTGGATAAGGTTCAATTTGCTTAACATCCTTTCTATGAAGCCTGGGAATGTAACGGATATTTTTTCGGTAAGCCACTTGATCTTCTTCATCTATGTTTAAGAGCTCTTTTAATAATTGCTGACCTAAAGTTTCTGCTAGAATATCTATATCGAAATCAACTTGGCGGATTTTAAGGTCGCTGTGTTCTATCAAAGCAGTTTTGCACAAACCAAGTAAGGGAGCCTGGTGCACTGAAATGACATCGCTATTAATAGGATGAATGCCTTGAGTGATTAACCAGAGAGTAGGGGGTTGCAATTTTGCTTCCAATAATGTTTGGAGAAAATAGAGAAGACTTTTTGTATCCAAAGATAAGATAATTCCTCGAGTTTCACTGGTTATAGCCTTTAAAATTGATTTAAAATCTTCTTTGTTTTGGGGTATCGAGACCTGAATGCAATGGCATCCTTGAGTTGTTAATAATTGGCAGACCTGCTCAGATAACTCAGAACGATCGCTAAAAACAATCCACGTTCCTTTAAGCGAATCACCACTTAAAGGTAAAGTGGATGGCTTCCATGAGATTTCATATAGATTATTGACAACCGGAGCAGAAGTCTTCATGAGACTCATCACTGACTTAAGAGGGGCATAACGAGCGACAAATTCTGTGATTTTACCAAGAGGAAGGCCTTGCTCATCTAAAATAGTTAGATCGATATGAATAAAATTCTCTTGCTTTTCATAATTGGAAATCAAATGGACCCAAGCAGGTTTACCTAAGCGTGCATCGTAACTCATTTTGCGGATGCTAAAAGGGATTGCAACGAAAGGAAAAGCTTTTGGATCGTTTACACTTTCACCTACCATCGTTTGAAAAAAACCATCGATTAGGCCTGGGTGGAGGATAAAGCCCTGCTCCTCTTCCTTTCCGATTGGAGGGCGTAGTTTAGCGAGAGCCTCGTCCTTGCCCACGTGGATATGTTCAATCCAGCAGAAGTGGTTGGTCAAACCTAACCCTAGATCATCTGCAAACTTATAAATATATTCTTTAGTGCAGGCAAGTGGGCATCGAGATTGGATTTCGGCAAGGGAGTCAGAAGTTCCATTCAATTCCTGTTTGCCTTGCTTCAAATATCCTTGCACATGACGCGTCCAGGTTTCTTCTTGTTTTAAATCTTTTCGTCTGCTCAAACATTCAAAACGCCTTTTGCCCTTTTCTTCGGGATAAATCAAAGTTTGAACAATGTAAGTCTCCTTTTCATTTAAAAAGAGAGGATTGGAAAACTCAATATTATCTAATATGTAATCGTAATCCCCATAAGCAATTTTAGCAGCTGAGAGTACTGTTGAGACCCATACCGCACCTGCAACAACGGGAACTTTATACAAAAGATGGTCTGTCATAAAGTCAGGCCACAGGGTACTAATTTCGCTTTCGAAAATGTTACCCGCAAAAGCTGCGATTTGGTGTGTAAGTAGGGGATGTTGATTGATATTCTGTTGGTGAAAGCGTTGTGCTGTCGTCGAGGATGTAGCATCTTTCGACCAGTATCTTTGTCGCTGGAAAGGATAGGTAGGTAAAATGACTTTTTGGCGGCGAAGGGGCTTATCCAATTCACGCCAATCAATTTCAGCTCCTTGAATATAGTTCTCGGCTAACGTTTGCAAAGGAGTATCTTGTGTAAGGATCACCGGGTGGGTATCTGTGACAATTCCTGAGAGAAAGTCCTTTTGTTGAATTTTTTCGAGCAATTGCTTCACATCTTTGGCTACTAGGGCAATGCGATATTTAAAATGATCTCTGCCGATACGGGTTGTATAGGCTAAATTTCCCAAATCTGTTTCTGGATGCTCTTTGAGGAATTTTTCGTACAGGTTAAGGAGGTCCCTCAACCCTTTTTCCGTTTTGGCGGACAGGGTCACAAGATGTTCAGTGCGGTCTTCTTGTTGTATTGTCTCACGTGGAGGTGCTTCTTCAATGATTGCGTGGGCAATTGTGCCGGTGAACCCAAAGGCGCTCACACCAGCGAGACGTGGCTTCTGGTTCCTAGACCAGGGCATAGCTGTAGTAGCTATGAGAGCAGGGATTTGATCCAGGTGAATTTTGGGATTTAGAGTGCTAAAGTTTAGATTTTGTGGAATCTCTTCGTGTTGCAAAGAGAGAACCGTTTTGATCACGCCTGCAACTCCTGCAGCGGATTCTAGATGTCCAATGTTGGATTTTACGGTCCCTATGATCAATGGATCTTCTTTAGGACGACTATAGACCTGCTCAATCGAATGGACTTCTATGGGATCCCCAAGGGAAGTTCCGGTTCCGTGCGCTTCAATATAATGCACTTCATTCGCTTGAACTTTTGCATTTTCTAAGGTTTGGCGCATCAATCTTATCTGCGCCTGTCCATTGGGGACAGTTAGGCCGCTGCTGCTCCCATCTTGATTCACCTCAATTCCTCTGATGACCGCCAGGATATTGTCTTGATCGCGTAAAGCATCTTGTAACCTTTTCAGGACAACAATTCCACATCCTTCCCCACGTGCGTAACCATTTGCCTTTGCGTCAAATGTCTTACAATGGCCGTCAGGAGCTAGCATGTGCGCACGGGAGAGCGAGATCATTAAGTCAGGTGACAGAATGATATTCACTCCACCTGCAATCGCTAGATCGCAACTGCCCATGCGCAAACTTTGGCAAGCTTCGTTGATAGCGGCCAATGAAGACGCACAGGCAGCATCTATTGCCATGGAGGGGCCATGTAGGCCGAAAAAATAGGATAAACGACCTGAGACACCATTGAGAAGGTTGCCACTCGCAAGATAGGCGTCCATCTCTTCAGGGGACTTTGCTTGATGATATTGGTCAGGTATTCGCTTATGGAGACCCCTATGAAGACACCAGTCAGGCTGCCGTTGAGAGTCGAAGGCGCATAACCTGATCTTTCCAAGGCTTCCCATGTGGTTTCTAGAGCTAGGCGCTGTTGCGGATCTAGTGATTCTGCCTCGCGCCGCGTGATGCCAAAAAAATCCGCGTCAAATTGATCGATGTTGTTGAGAAATCCCCCCTTGCGCGTAATGATTTTCCCTGGCTGATCCGGTTCAGGACTATAATAAGCGTCTACATCCCAGCGATCAGGAGGAATTTGCGAGATACCATCCTTTCCTTCGCTTAAGAGTTTCCAAAAGCTTTCGGGATCATTAGCACCCCCCGGAAAACGGCAGCTGAGACCGATAATGGCAAGAGGTTCAGTTTTATTGACCGCTCTAACTTGACTGATTGTTTCTTTCATTTCCTTGCCGAGTAACTGTTCAAAATACTTTGTCAATTGGTCTAGATTAGGATAATCAAAGGCGAGTGTTTCAGGAAGCTTGTAAGCAGTCCCTAAATCAGTTTGAAGTTGATTTTTCAGTTCAAGAGCCATTAACGAGTCCATACCCAGATCAAAGAAACCCTTTTTACCTTCAATTTCACGACTGGATTCGAATGCAAGGATGTGGCGGAGCTTTTCCCTTAAGTAGCTGGAGACCTGTTTTATTTCTAAGCGAGAAGGGGTCGGAGTAGCTGGCAGAAGCTTCTCGAGTAATCCCTTCCAAGAATCGGGCAGGTTGACTAACTCTTTTGCATCCATTGGCACAATCATCAATTGTGAACCTTGATAGGACAAGGCTTTTTTGAAAGATTCCAGGGCCTGAGATGTTTTGAGAGGGAGAATGCCTGGAAAGCGACGTTTTTGCAGATTGGAACTGGAAACTTTAGTCGCCATGCCTTCCTCTTCCCAAGCGCCCCAGTTGATGCTTAAAGCAGGCAGGCCTTTTTGTCTTCGGAAGTGTGCTAGAGCATCCATATAGGCATTGGCGGCAGAATAATTGCTTTGGCCCGGGATGCCAAAAATGGAAGACATCGAAGAAAAGAAGACGAGGAAATCGAGTTTGATTCCTAGCTTTTCGGTTTTCTCATGTAGATTCCAAGACCCCGTGACTTTTGGACCGAACACATTGAGAAATTTTTGCCAACTTTGATTGCGCAAAACCGCATTTTCAGCAACACCAGCAGCGTGGATGATACCTTTGAGATTTTGTGTGTCTTTCAGCAACTCTTCTACAGCTTGAGCATTTGCGATATCAATAGAACGATGTTCGACGCTGACGCCTCCTTGTCTAAGTCGATCCAAACGCTCCAAAACTGCTTCTTGCGGTGCATGTCGACCAATCAGAACGAGATGCTTAGCCCCCTGATCAGCTAAATATTCAGCCATGATCAATCCTAAACTACCCAAGCCGCCGGTGATCAGATAACTGGCCTCAGGATTTAGTTCCTTAAATGCACCAAATGCTTCTGGTTTTACCGGTAGTAAGCGCGCAATAAGGCGCTTCCCTTTACGCCATGCGATCTGCTTTTCAGCAGAATCCTGCAGGATTTCTTGCCTTAAGTGATCAATTTCTATACCAGCCTCCATGTCGAAATCGATATGCCTGTATTTCATGTTTGGGTGCTCATGATTTAATGTGCGTAGGATGCCTACCAAAGGGGCTGCATTCAAATCTACGGGTTCATCCAAAACAATCTGTGCACCACTTGTCACAAACCAAATAGGAGGAAGAGATGTTCCCAATTCTAACAATTTGGCCAGTGCTTGAACCAATTGGAGGGAGTCACTCAAAAAATAGACGATTCCACTTATGGGTTGGTTTAGGAATTCCACAAGGTCCTGTGGATTAAGAATGCATTCTCCACCCGAACTTTGAACCTTCTCGACAAATTGCTGTGCATGAGGTTCTTTGTCTATAAAGACGATCCATGAGCCATTCAGAGAGGGATTTTCCTTTGGTTGTATAGATTGTGGCTCCCAAGCTAATTGATAAAATTTATCAACAGTAGCTCTGGCAGGTTTTTGATCGAGTGCTCTGGCCCAAAACCTTGAACGTTCAAAAGGATAAGTGGGCAAAGCCACTTTCACTCTAGCGAAGGGCTTATCGAAGGCTTTCCAATCGATGGGGATGCCTTGCAAATAGAGAGTAGATAAGGTTTCTAAATGCTCTTTCCAATCCGTTTTTGGATCTTGAACGTCATAGTCAGTTTTAGGGGGGATTTCGGACTTTTTGGCGATTTTGTAATCCCCCTTGCGCAATTTAGCTTCAGCTTCCTCCTTAGTGGCTGCGATGAGGGTGAGACGGTAGGGGAGATCTGCACGTCCCACGTTTGCTGTGAAGGCAATATCTGTCCACGCGCCATCTGGCAACGGGATATATTTTGCTACGAGATCTTGCAGGGCTTTTTCTGATTTAGCAGAGAGGGTCATGATATGAAGTGGTCTTTCGGTTGGGCTGATAGCTTTTGAGACTGCAGGAGCTTCTTGTAGGATAGCATGAGAGTTTGTGCCCGATATGCCAAAGGAACTAATCCCAGCTAGACGTGGCTTATTTCCTCGCTTCCAGGTAGTCATGTCAGAGGGGATTTGAATTTCATCCAAACGCAGGTGGGGGTTTAATTTCGATACGGGGCGAACGGGAGGAATGGCTTCATGATTAAGGGAGAGGACGATTTTGATGAGGCCCGCAATGCCCGCGGCACTTTCCAGGTGGCCAATGTTGGATTTGACAGAGGAAAGAATGAGGGGAGTTTGACGCGTGCCTTTGATTGCGGACTGGATGGCATTTACCTCAATGGGATCTCCGAGGGATGTGCCTGTGCCATGCGCTTCGATAAAGTCAATTTGGCCAGGCTCTATGTCTGCTTGCGCCCAAACGTTCCTTAAGAGATTTTCCTGCGCCTCTCCATTGGGCACGGTTAACCCAGAGCTGGCTCCATCTTGGTTCACTCCTGTGCCTTTGACTATAGCTAGGATGTGGTCTCCATCTCGCTCTGCATCGGATAATCTTTTCAGGATGACGACGCCGCAGCCTTCGCCCCTTCCATATCCATCGGCGCTGGCATCAAATGTCTTGCAGTGGCCATCTTTGGATAACATATGCGCTTTGCACATGGAGATGACCATGTTTGGGGAGAGTATTAAATTAACCCCTCCAGCTATTGCTAGATTTGTTTCTTCCCTGCGCAAGCTTTGGCAAGCTTCATGTAGGGCCACAAGCGAAGAGGAACAAGCCGTGTCCACAGGGAAGGAAGGCCCTTGCAGCCCCAAAGTGAAAGAGACTCTTCCTGGTAGGGCACTTGCCAAGTTCCCAATCATTTGATAGGTGTCGATTTCGCTCTCTGTTTCATATCTCGATAGAAGATCGTGATAATCATGGGTGGTGGCGCCGATAAAAACGCCTGTTGCGCTGCCATTGAGTTCTTTGGGATTGATTGCTGCATTTTCCAACGCTTCCCAGGTAACTTCCAAAAGGAGTCTTTGCTGAGGATCCATGAATTCCACTTCTCGTGGGGCAATTCCAAAAAACTGAGGATCAAATTGATCGACGGGGACAGTCAAAAAGCCAGCCGAGCGTATATACATTTTGCCAGGGGCGTCTGGATTAGGATCATAGTAGTCCTCGATATTCCAGCGCTCTTTAGGCACTTCGCTGATAGCATTGTACCCTTGGGAAAGAAGCTTCCAATAGGTCTCAGGATCGTTGGCGCCGCCAGGGAATCGACACCCCATACCTACAATAGCGATGGGTTCAGAGCGTGCTTTTACCAGCTTTTTAATTTTGCTCTCAGCTTTGCTCAACAAGTAGAAAGCTTGCTCTAGAGGGGTTAATTCTTTATTTGCAGCCATGTATTTAACCACTTTTTACTATTATAAATTATTTTTGAATTTTAAAAATAATTTATCAAATCTTTAAGAAAGTGTTATTTATGTGTTAAAATAAAGGTGCCGTTCCAGTTTTTGGGGGTGCCTTCTTTGCTAAAGTGCTCGCAACGCTCGATAAGGATTTCAGTCACACGATCTTTGGGGTGATATTTTAAACATTCGATAAATTGACTTTTGGCGGCTGCAAAATCTCCCTTTTCATACTGAGCAAAGGCGTCATAGAAGAGGGCCAAGTACTCTTTTAGTGAGATGTCCACCAGTTTTTCTTCCCAATCGATCAATTCATAGAGTTGTGTGGGAATGTCTCTTCCTTTTAAAAATACCTTATCTATCCTTCTCAAGGGATAATTTTCACTGCCAAGTGCTTTAAAAGTATGATCCGTAATCAATAAATGGGTGCCATACAGCTTATTTAACGATTCAACGCGTGCTGCTGTGTTGGTGACGTCGCTGATGACTGCAGGATCGAGGCGTTCTTCTTCACCAATAATTCCGAACATGGCCGGCCCTGTATTGATGCCGATGCCCATTTCCAGCTCCAAACCGCCCAGTTCCCTTTGTTGTCGGTTGAATTCTTTAAGCGCTGACAAAATCGCAATTCCTGCTTCAAAGGCATCTTGCGCTGCATGAGGGAATAAAGCCAAGATCCCATCGCCTAAAAATTGGTTGATGAATCCTTTATATTTTCTGATCACTGGCGCGACAAACTTCAAGTAGCGGTTGACGATTTTGAAGGCATCTTGAGAAGTCTGATTCTGCATGAGTGTCGTGAAATTGCGCAAATCGCTAAACAAAACGGTGACATCTTGTTCGACACCATCTCCAAGAGCAATATCCTCGATATTTTCTTTATGCAATAACTCTAAAAATGGCTTCGGAACGAATCTTTCAGTGGAGTGATAGAGTTGATTCATGCGTTCAAAATGGCGAGAATTTTCTAGAGAAATCGCCGCTTGCGAAGAAAGAACACTAAGCACTTTCAATCGATCTGGGGTAAAAGCATGAGGCACTAAGTTGTTCTCAAGATAGAGCACACCCATAATTTTGGATTGATAGGAGATAGGAGCACAAAGCAGCGACTTTATTTGATTTTTTGAAAGATAGGGCTCTTTTTGGAAGTTTTCAGGTTGATTGGATGCATCGTGCAATACGACAGCTTGTTTGGTACGCTGAACATAGGCAGTGATAGAGATAGGCAAGTCATCATTTTTAGGTTCAGTCTCAAGGTGCGCGTTAGTTTTTTCAAGGGTCCCTTCTGCAACAATGCGAAGAGGTTCTCCAAGCAAAATAACGACACGTTGTGCCGCAGCATTTTCAAGCACAATTTTAATGATGCGCGTTAACAAACGATCCAGGATAATTTCTTCGGAAATGGCCTGCGTTGCTTTAGAGATTGAAAGCATGTCCAGGTTTTCCGTTTTAGATAGTGAAGAGTCTGTCATTGGTGTCGTGGAAGTGTCCGCCAACCATTGATGCGACTGTTGTTCGAGTTGCTTTGCCTTTCCTCTTGCTCCCCATCGTAAATAATAGTTATAAGCTTCTTGAAAATAGAATTTAGCAAATTTTGGTTTGTTTAGTAGAAGAAGATAATTAGCTGCACGTTCGTTGATAATAGCGACAAAATTCACAAAATTATTTTTTTGAGCAGATTGGATAGCTTGATCATAATAATTTATAGCTTCATCTTTTCGATTATGTAAACGTGCAATTTCAGCATTGAGAAGGAGATCTTGATGACCAAAATTGATCGGATAATTCTTTGCCCAAAATTTAATCTGTTTTGCTATCTGCTTAAAATGTTTCCAGTGTTCCTTTTTTACTAAAGTTGGTTTATAATAATAACAATCTAAAATACCAATGGCATAATAAACGAAATAGTTGCTTGTAAAATACATGTTTATTAAATTAGTGGAGTACTTAAAGAAATATTTTCCGATTTCAATAGAATCGGCATAAGTATTTAAAAAAAACGAGAGTTCAAGAGATAACCCGAAATTTAAGGCTATACCAGTTTTATCACTTCGATTACTAAGTCTGCTTTCTACTAAACGAAAAATTTCATTTGGAGAGAGTTTTGGCACACCTATCTGAAGAAATTCAATTGTATTCATGATTTTAATACCACCTTTACTCAAGTCATTGCGTTTATTTTTAAGACAAAGTTCATTACATAATTTTAATTCCGTTAATACTTCATCCAAGGGTATAGCTGCGCAATACAATGTAAATGCCTTCATAAACCTGGAATAACATCCATAATTGAGATCTCCTATCTCCAGACTAGCTTTATAAGCTAGATCAAGGTAGTTTGTGTTTTCAATAAGTGGATATCTAAAGTGATTAAAAATTGTCCCTAATCCGAAATAGTATCTAAGTAATGATTCGGGGTCTTGTTGGATCTTGTTGTTGAGTTTATCTACTAAATTAGCTAATTTATATGTCATTTCCATGTTGTTTAAGGATAGATAAATAACAGCAGCCAACCCAATATTCATAATCGAATAAGAAGAATAACCGGAGGCTATAAATAATCTAAATTGCCTAAGGGCATTTAAAACATACAAGCCTTTATCATACATATATACTTCTGTGATTCTACTCATCATTTTTGATGCAGCCAGTTTTTCTGGATCTGTCATAGTTTCCAAAGACTTATCAAGATCCTCAATTTTTATATTTCTAAGTTGCCATTTAATTTTTGCGAGTTCTAGTAGAATTCGTAGTTTAGAAGGTTTTGCCTTTAAGTGTATGTCAAACATTGCCAAGTTTTCTAAAGCCAGTTTTGTGAGTAATTGAAATTGGCCTAAGGTACCATATAGCGAGATCAAGATGTGATGAACTTTCGTTTTATCAAACTTATTTTGCGCGCGGTCTAATAATTGATTGAGTTGTTTATCGGCAATATCCAGGTTCCCAATCAGATATTCACATTCCGCTTTTTGGAGATAGAGCTCAAAAAGGAGTGAATAGTGCATTTCCCAATTTGGAGGATCTAGTAATTCTATTCCTGCATTGAAATATTTGAGGGCTTGATGATATGCTGTAGAAGCTTTAGCTGATTTTCCAACGATCTGATAAAGAGTTGCTAATGTTAATTTTTCTCCTTCCTGGGAGATTAAAGATAGACATTCGTTAAAATGGTTCATAATGGCTGGCAGTGCAGAATTTATTGGATCATTCTGCCATTCTTTAAGAAGTAATCTCCCGATTGTTAATTGTTTTTGTTGACGAGTTTCAGTCGGTATTAACTCATAAGCAGCTTGTTGAATCCTATCGTGAAGAAAGCGATAAGTTATTTTATCTTTAATTTCAAGAGATTGAAAAGTTTTACTAAGTTCAATTTTTTTATAATTATCACCCGCGATAAGTCCTTGTTGCAGTGGCTCCCACAGTTCATCTTCAATGATATTGGGAGTTTTTTCACTGATAACAGCAAGGGTTTGTAGGTCAAAGGTGTGTCCTATACAAGCAGCAAGTTTTAATAATTCTTGGGCAGTTGTAGGGAGATTTTTTATGTTCTTTATCATGAGATCTACAACATTGTCAGTAATCGCTAAGGATTCGATTTTGTCTTCATGAAGATCCCAAGCGCGTTTAGGATAGTTATAGAAAAGAATATGCTCACGATACAAATGTTTGATAAATTCGATTGTGAAGAAAGGATTACCCCTTGTTTTATCATGAATGATTTTAGTCAATTTTTCAGCATCGAACTCATTTGATATAAATGAATCTTTGATGAGTTGGTCGACATCCTTTGGATGAAGGGGTTTTAAAACAATATTATGAATAGAAACATTTGATTTTCGGATAGTATCAATAGAGATTATTAATGGGTGATCTGCGTTTACTTCATTATCTCTATAAGAACCTATTACAAAGAGATAATGCATTCTTGGATCAATAAGAAGCATCTCGAGGAGTTTTAAGGAAACATTACTAGCCCATTGTAAATCATCTAGAAAAATAATTAATGGATTTCCTTCTTTTGCAAAGACATATACGAAATTTTGAAATGTATAGATAAATCTGTTTTGGGATTGTTCTGGGGGCAATTCTGGTAAAGCAGGCTGCTTCCCAATGATCAGTTCTAAATCGGGAATCACTTCAATGATAATCTGGGCATTGATGCCAAGTGCTTGAAGAATCTCTTTACGTATTATAGCGAGTTTATCTTCGGGTTCACTCAAGAGTTGATGAATCAGACTTTGAAATGCCTGGCCAAATCCGTAATAGGGTATATTGCGTTGAAGCTGATCAAATTTTCCAGAAATAAAGAACCCCTTTTTCTGGGTCATCGGTTTATGTACTTCCCGTACAAGCGAGGTTTTACCAATACCGGAATAACCAGAGATTAATAAGAATTTACATACACCCTGAGAGACGTCTTGATATAATTGAAGTATGTCTTTTATTTCTTCATCGCGGCCATAGAGCTTATGGGAAATATGGAAATAATCCCAGGAATCATTTTCGCCGGGTATAAAGTCCCTCCGTTCTTGACATTTGATGAGGTCAGCTTTAATTCCTGGAGCGCTTACGTAGCGATCATCAGGGTTTTTAGCAAGCAGCTTAGCAATTACCAATGCCAGGGGTTTAGGAATATCTGAGATAGGATCTGCCATTTTTGCAATGTGGTCGTGGATAAGTTCTAGAGGGTCCTGAGAATCGAAAGGAAGTCTTTTGGCAAAGATTTCATAAAATGTTACTCCAAGAGAATAAAAGTCGCTACGGTAATCTGAAGGGCGGTTCATACGCCCTGTTCTTTCCGGTGCAATATAGGCAAGTGTTCCTTCTAGAAAGTGGGGGTTAATTTCTTCTTGAGATTCTTCTACGAGTTGGCTGGCCAAAGAGAAGTCAATTATTCTAATTTCGCCAGTTTGGGGATTGATAATAATATTGGAGGGATTAATATCATTATGAATTACATGATGGGAATGGAGTTCTATAATGATTTTTATGATTTCAATCGCAATTTGAAGATTTTCTTCAAAAGACAAATTATGTGTATACAAATATTCCTTTAAGGAAATCGCCCCAATATCTTCTTCGACAAGTGTGATTTTCGGTATACTTAGAAGTCCATAAGCTTGATTGACTCCTTGGACGCCTTTTAAATGATGAAGCAGGGTATATTCGTGTTTGAGTTTTTCTAATTGTTCACTAGTAGGAGTGTCTGATCTCAAGGTTTTTAAAATGACAGGTTGATGATTGACTTTGCTACGGGCTGAATATATAACAAAATTTTCACTAGTATAAGTTTTATTGAAATCAACAAATTCATCAAATGATGTTGTATGTACTAACTGACTCACTTGAGCCTCAATAATATTAATTCAATTAATATCTTTATTATATATTAATTTATTTTTCTTTTACAATTAATGTTGAATCTCCATCGCGAAAGATTTGGTTATTATTAATGGTATTAAAAATTTAACTTAAGTTTATTTGCAATATCGGTTATAAAAGGGGGGTCAACAATTTGCCAATGATTACAATCATAAACATATTTTTCTATTTCATTTGCACTCTTGATAAGCACTCTCTCTCCGATTCCATCGTATCCTATGGTTTCAATGAAGCCAGTTTTCGCTTCAAATATAATTAGATTTTTGATGTTGTTAAATTCTCTTAAGTTGATATCCTTGTAAGTTTTTAAAAAGTTTAATAAAACATCATAACGACGTTGAAATTCTGAGAATTCAAGCTCTAAAGGCAATAAACCCTTAGCTTGAGCTCGAACCAAATAGAGTTTTAATTTTTGAAGATCCGACATTTTTATTTCATCAGAAGAGAAGGTTATATTAGTATTAAATTTTGAGTTCATTACATCATAGAATATTTTAGGAGATGGGGTGTGAAAGTTTTTATTTGAACTAATATTTGGAATATCTATTAATGCCAGCAAATGAATTGTTTCACCCTCCTCCTCTAGCATTTGACTAATCGCTGCGGCTGTTAAGCCTCCTCCGGAATAACCTAACAAAGCGTAAGGACCCTTTTTTTGAACATTTCGAACAGCGGAAAGATATTCTTTCAACATCTCCTCAGAATTGCTGAACATCGATTGATTTGGTTCGAGACCTTTAATCCGAATGCCATACACAGGGTAATCTGAACCCAATTCTTTTACTAGATTCATATAGTCGAATACATTTCCATTTAAAGAATGAAAACAGAAGAGAGGAGGCCTATGAGTTCCATTTGTTTGTAAGGGGACAATAACTGAAGAGTTAAATGTTTGATCCTTTGGTTCAAATGTTGCATATTCGTTCTCTGTTAGTTTAATTAAATAATCAGTTAATTGATTAATATTCGTATGTTCAAATATCAGTGTTGATGGCAGGGTCGATTTGATAGATAAATCTGATTTGATACGGTTTCTTAATTCGATTGCCATGAGAGAATCCATGCCACTTTCAAAAAATCCATGATCTAATTGCAGCATATGAGAAGTTGAGAGACCTAAAATTTGACTGGAGACAACTTGCAAAAATTTTTGTATAAGATCTTTTCTTTCAGAAGAACCGACACTTTGAAGTTTTGATGTAAGATTTTCGACCTCTGATTGTTTTTGTTTTATAGGTAACACTTCCCTTAGCAATGCAAGACTTTTTACCTGTTTTTGTAAGACTTTTTGCCAATTGACATTAGCTATCATGAGATGGCTTCTTTTCTGTTGAAAAGCAATTTCAAAAGCTTTTACTCCTTCTTCTGTTTTAAGAGGTATTACACCACTTGCTAGAAGATGTTCAGTCAATTTGACAGCCATTCCTACTTCAGCCCATGGCCCCCAGCTAATGGATAAAGCTGGCAAATCTTGCTGTTGCCTCCAATAAGAAAGAGCATCTAAGAAAGAATTGGCCGCTGCATAGTTACTTTGACCTGGATTTCCCAATACAGAAGTGCTCGAAGAAAAGAATATAAAAAAGTCTAAGGGTAAGGTTAAAGATGCAAGATGCAGATTCCAGCCGCCCTCGATTTTTGATGCAAACACTTTTTCGAATTTTGACCAATCTTGCTTTTCTAATACACCATCATCGACAACACCTGCAGCATGCAATATACCCTTCAATGGAGGCCATTGGTCCCCGAACATTTTAAAAAGAGTATCCAGTGAAGATTTATTAGCTATGTCAATGGTTGCAATCTCTATAGTAATACCTTGTTTTTGTAATGTATTAATCATCTCTTGTGCATGTTGCTGTGGTGCAGAGCGTCCAACCAAAATAAGATGCTTTGCACCTTTATCTGCCAACCATTTGGCAAAGGTAAGACCAAGACCACCTAATCCTCCTGTAATTAAATAACTTGCCTTAGGATTTATAAGGATGGGCTCACCATTATTTTTGGATTTGAAGTGTATCAATCGCGGAACATAACGAACATGACTGCGATAGGCTATTTGATCTTCAGCATCGCGGTGGGTTAGCTCATTGAAAATCGTTTGACTATGAGATTCAGCATGGATCATTTTTTCTAAATCACAAGATCTTACCTCCATTTCAGGATGTTCAGCCAATGCTGTTTTTAGAAAACCTATAAGAGGGGTTTGTTCAATTGAAATAGGTTCATTTTTAACGGTTTGAGCTCCATTTGTGACTATCCAAATAGCGGGATTTTTTACGGGCTTGATATCAATAAGGGCTTGAATGAAATATAATATATTTTTGGTGCTTTTTGTTTGAGCATTTTGAATATCCATAAGATTGTTGACTTCGATATTATCAATACTCCAAAGATGAATAATACCCTCAATTGTTCCGTTTAGATTATGCAAAAGAGATTTCATATCAGCTTTATTTTCAGGATTTATCTCATAGGTGTTTTCAGAAATCCTTGTGAATTTTTCGCCCGTTGTAATGTTAATGCAACGACATCCTTGGGCACCCATTTTCTCTATCAGATTAACTGCGATTCCATACGGGTCTGAAAAGATCAACCAAGTTCCAGTTAGCAAGACTTCAGATGTTTGCAAGGGATAGGGTTTCCAAGTAATCTCATACAACCAATTGCTCAGCTCATGTTCCACACTCATACGCAACGCCTTTTGCGGTGCAGAACGACAGATGAAGTCTTGAATGAGGCCAATGATTTGGCCTTCTTCATTAAAAAGTGTTATATCGACTTCAAAAAAGTCTGCACGTCTTCTTTCGTGTAATTTACAATGCGCCCAGGCAGGAAGGCCTAAACGAGAATCGTAAATATATTTACCCACACTAAAGGGTATAACAACGACTTTGAATTGTGATGAATCTAATAAGGCAGCAAATAAAATTGATTGAAAACAGCTATCTATTAGACCAGGATGCAGAACATACTCTTGTTCTTCATCTTTGCTTTGTGGTAAACGCAATTTAACCACCCCTTCATTGATACCCGCAGAAACCTGTTCAATCCATCTAAAGTGATTAGTTAAGTTTAAACCTAAATCCCCAGCTATTTGATAGAGATTGTTGGAAGGAAATTCGCGTGCACAACGATTTTTAATAGTCTCTAATGATTCTGTTAGTGTTAACAAATCCATTGGATTGTCATTGATCAATCCTTTGATGTGCAGCGTCCATGATTTTTCATCAGATTCTTTTTTTGGTCGACTTAAAATTTCAAAACGAGAGGTTCCATTTTCTTTTGGATAAATCAATGTTTGAATAAGATATGTTTGTCCATGATTTATCAGCAAAGGATTTGAAAATTCAATATCCTCTATCAAATAATGTTCTTGATTAAATAAAGTTTTTGCTGCTGATAGGATAACTGATAGATATGTTGCTCCTGCAATGACGGGAATGTTATAAAGTTTGTGATCTTCAACGAAATTAGGCCATTTATCCGTAATTTCACTTTCAAAAAGGGATCCTTCCCATATGGATGAATTTATTTTTCGCCATAAAAATGGGTGTTGTTTAACATTTTTAAAAAAACTCTGGGGTTTGTGTGAAGCAATAACTTCTGACCAATGATACTGGCTTTGGAAAGGGTAAGTAGGCAAAATCAATTTACGGCGTTTATAAGGTGCATCAAAACGTTTCCAATCAATCGTAACTCCTTGAAGGTATAGTTGAGCGAGATTGTCTAAATATGTTTTCCATTCATCGATTCTCGCTGATGGTTCCAAGGCGAAATTAGGCTGTTGGATTTCCTCGTTAAGCGGATTTTTAGGGGCCTTAAAGATTTGATAATTATGATTTTTCAACTTTTCTAAGACCTCGTCAGTAGATTTGGCGACTATAGCTAAACGATATTCAAAATGATCCCTTCCCGTATTAGAGGTATAAGCGATATCCGCTAAAGGCTGATGAGGGTTAAGTTCCATATAATCGGAATAAGAAGAGATTAGTTCTTTCAAGGCCTTTTCTGATTTAGCAGAGAGAGTTAACAAATGAAGAGGTCTATCTTTTATTTCGATAGAGAGCTCTTGTTTTGGAGCTTCTTCTAAAATCAAGTGCGCTATTATTCCAGTAAATCCAAAGGCACTTACACCAGCAAGACGAGGCGTTTCATTTTTACGCCAAGGGATTAGATCTGTTGCGATAACTGTAGCACTGTCGAGTTTTATTTTTGGATTTAGCTTTTCGAAATGAAGATTTTTTGGAATTAGTTCATTTTGTAAAGCGAGTATGGTTTTAATAAAGCCTGCAACACCTGCAGCGGATTCTAAATGGCCTATATTCGATTTTACGGAACCTATGAAGAGAGGATTGTCCTTAGTTCGACCATCTCCATAAACATCTGTTATAGAGCCAATTTCAATTGGGTCTCCGAGTGAAGTGCCTGTTCCATGGGCTTCAATGTATTGGATATCGTTAGGATACACATGAGCATTATGCAAAGTTTGGCGCAAAAGCCTTTCTTGGGCCAATCGATTCGGGACAGTTAAACCTCCACTGCTCCCATCTTGATTCACTGTTGATCCCTTAATTACAGCTAAAACTATATCTTGATCGCGGATCGCATCTTGCAATCGTTTCAATACGACAATTCCACATCCTTCTCCACGTCCATAACCATCCGCTTTAGCATCAAAGGTCTTACAATGGCCATCAGGGGCTAACATATGCGCTCGTGAGAGAGTAATCATGATTTCTGGTGCCAAAATTACATTCACACCACCAGCTAATGCTAGTTGACATGCCCCATGCTGTAAGCTTTGACAAGCTTCATGAATAGCCACCAAGGATGATGCACATGCTGCATCGATAGACATGCAAGGACCTTGCAATCCTAAGGTATAAGAAAGGCGTCCAGGAACTGCACTTAAAGCATTTCCGCTAGACACGTAGGCGCCGATTTCTTCAGGTGTGCTGTTTTTAATGATCAAAGACATGTAATCGGATAAGGATACCCCAATGAACACACCCGTTAAGCTTCCATTTAAACTAGAAGGTGCATAACCCGCCCGTTCCAAAGCTTCCCAAGCGGTTTCCAAAACTAGGCGTTGTTGAGGATCTAAGTTTTCTGCTTCGCGAGGACTAATTCCAAAAAAATCGGCATCAAAATATTCGATATTATTTAGAAATCCACCAAAACGGGTAATGATTTTACCTGGCTCATCAGGTTCAGGGCTATAATAAGCATCTGTATCCCATCGATTTTGGGGTACAGGTACTATGCCATCTTGGCCCTCCACTAATAATTTCCAAAATTTTTCTGGAGTAGTAGATCCCCCAGGAAAACGGCAATTTAAGCCAATGATTGCTATGGGCTCTACAAGCAAAGTTGTTTGTGCAATCGAAGCCTTTTCAAGTGCTTCGTTTCCTAGAAGCTTATATAAATATTGATTCAGTTGAGTAAAATTAGGGAAATCGAAAGACAATGTTTCTGGTAGATTATAGGAAGGCCCTAGATCTTTTTGTAATTGATTTTTCAATTCCATAGCCATCAATGAGTCCATGCCCAATTCAAAAAAACCTTTCCGTTCATCTATATCAGTCGAAGGAGGCAATGCTAAAATTTTGCAAATAGTGTCTTTTAGATAAGTTTTAAGTTTAATTCTTTTTTCAGCAGGTGACATTCCTTTTAATGTTTGTTCTAGGACAATTGTTTGTACGCTTTTTTCTTCTCGCGGTAGGAGGTTTTTAAAGAACCGTAACCATGATGTGGGCAAATTAACGAGTTCCTTTTGTTCAATAGGAGTAATCATAACCTGAGGAATAGGCAATGTTATTGCAGCTTCAAAAGCATCTAAAGCTTGAGCATTCTTCAATCCTTTGATCCCGGGGAAGCGACGTTTTTGTAGATCGGTTGTGAGGACTTGCGTCGCCATTCCTTCTTCTTCCCAGGGCCCCCAATTGATGCTTAAGGCAGCTAATCCTTTCTGTTTTCGATAATGGGCTAGGGTATCCATGAATAAGTTGGCCGCTGTGTAATTGCCTTGACCTGGAATTCCTAAAACAGAAGACATAGAGGAGTAAAAGATCATAGAATCAAGTTTGATATTTAATTGTTCCAATTTCTGATGCAGTATCCAAGCACCTCTTATTTTTGGAACAAAAGTTTTTATAAATTTATTCCAATTTTGATTACGGAGCATGGCATTGTCTGCTATTCCAGCTGCATGAATTATTCCTTTTAAGGGAAGGCCCTTTTGTGTAGTTTCTAGTAGTAATTTTTCAACACTTTGTTCATCAGCCATATCAACAGAACGATGCCAGATGGTAGCCCCGTCTTGCGACATTTGATCGAGTCTTTGTTGGATTTTTTCATCTGGCTGACGCCGGCTAGCCAGTATGATCTGTTTGGCTCCCTTTTTGACTAGCAACTCGGCAACAATCAGACCCAAGCTTCCCAATCCTCCAGTAATAAGATAACTCGCTTGAGGCTGAATAAATGGCACAGTTTGTTTATGAAACAATGACTGCTCGACTTCGGATAGACGCGCGACAAATCGTTCTCCGTTTCTCCATGCTACTTGGCTTTCTTCTCCTGTTTGAACGAGTTCTAGAAAGACATGCTCAAGTTCATGTGGATCATTAGAAGAAAGGTCAATATTTACACAATTTAAAGCCGGATATTCTTGTGTTGCTGTACGTTGCAGGCCTATGCAAGGGGCCGCAAAGAGATTAGCCTGTTCGTCTGAAAACACATTTTGAGCATTTCTTGATACGAACCAAAGGCGAGGGGTAGGCTTTCCTTCTTCTAGCGTTTGAATTAATAATTGCAATAAAGTAAGTGCTCCACCGCAGCTTACTTCATGGACTTTCTCTAGCTGTTCAATATTGATGTAAGCATCATCAAAGGTAGATGCAATCCCCCAGAAGTAGACGATCCCCTGAATTTGGTGTGTAGCGAGAGCCTGCCATAGTTGTGAGTAATCCGAATGATTTAAAGGACGACAATTATAATGATGCTCATTGATCATTTGATATTTATCTGCAGCTTCAACGACGATGCACTCTCCACCAGTTTTTTGTATTCTGTCAATAAAAGCCAGGGCAAGCGGATTTTGATCAGCAAAAACTAACCAATCTCCTTTTAAGGAAGTGGGAATATTGAGAGGTTCTTGCTTTTCCCATACAATCTGTAGGAACTCTCTTTCGCGTTGAAAGGCTTCTCTTTTTTGGTCGAGTATTTTTGCCCAATAACGTTTTCGTTGAAAGGGGTAGGTGGGTAAGATGACTTTTTGGTAGAGGTAGGGCTTATCCAATTCACGCCAATCAATTTCAGCTCCTTGAATGTAGTACTTGGCTAACGTTTGCCAGGATGTATCTTTTGAAAGAGGAATAACAGGCTGAGCATTCGTTACAATTCCTGAGAGAAAGTCCTTTTGTTGGATTTTCTCGAGCAATTGCTGCACATCTTTGGCGGTAATGGCAATGCGATATTTAAAATGATCTCTGCCGATACGGGTTGTATAGGCTAAATTTCCCAAATCTGTTTCTGGATGCTCTTTGAGGAATTTTTCGTATAGGTTAATGAGGTCGGCTAACCCTTTTTCCGTTTTGGCAGACAGGGTCATAAGATGCTCAGAACGGTCTTCTTGTTGTATTGTCTCACGTAGAGGTGCTTCTTCGATAATTGCGTGAGCAATTGTGCCGGTGAACCCAAAGGCGCTCACACCAGCGAGACGTGGTTTTTGATTTCTAGCCCAGGGTATTGCTGTAGTAGCAATGAGAGCAGGGATTTGATCCAGGTGGATTTTGGGATTTAGGTCAGTGAAGTTTAAATTTTGTGGAATCTCCTCGTGTTGCAGTGCAAGTACGGTCTTTATGACGCCCGCAACACCTGCTGCAGACTCCAAATGGCCGATATTGGATTTTACAGTCCCGATGATCAATGGATCTTCATTAGGACGACTGTATACACGTTCAATAGAATGGACTTCTATGGGATCCCCAAGGGAAGTTCCCGTCCCGTGCGCTTCGATATAATGCACTTCATGCGGCTGAACCTTCGCGTTTTCTAAGGTTAGGCGCATTAATCGTTCTTGAGCCTGTCCATTGGGAACAGTCAGGCCACTACTGCTGCCATCTTGATTGACTTCAATCCCTCTGATGACCGCCAGGATATTGTCTTGATCTCGCAAAGCCTCTTGCAACCTTTTCAGGACGACAATTCCACATCCTTCCCCACGTGCGTAACCGTTTGCCTTTGCATCAAACGTCTTGCAATGGCCATCGGGAGCAAGCATGTGAGCACGGGAAAGCGAGATCATTAAGTCCGGAGACAGAATGATATTCACTCCACCTGCAATTGCTAGATCGCAACTGCCCATGCGTAAACTCTGGCACGCTTCATTGATAGCAGCTAATGAAGACGCACAGGCGGCATCTATTGCCATGGAAGGTCCTTGCAAGCCAAAAAAGTAGGATAGGCGGCCTGAGACACCGTTTAAAACATTTCCACTCACTAAATAAGCATCAATTTCGTTAGGAGGACTTTGTTTGATGATATTTGTCATGTAGTCGCTATTGGAAACCCCCATGAAGACACCAGTCAGGCTACCATTCAATGTTGAAGGGGCATAACCAGACCTTTCTAAGGCTTCCCAGGTTGTTTCCAAGGCTAGACGCTGTTGAGGATCCATCGATTCTGCTTCACGGCGCGTGATGCCAAAAAATTCAGCGTCAAATTGATCGATGTTGTTGAGAAATCCCCCCTTGCGCGTAATGATTTTCCCTGGCTGGTCGGGTTCTGGACTATAATAAGTTTCAACATCCCAACGATCAGGAGGAATTTGCGAGATACCATCCTTTCCTTCGCTTAAGAGTTTCCAAAAGCTTTCGGGATCGTTGGCACCCCCCGGAAAACGGCAGCTGAGACCGATAATGGCGAGGGGTTCAGCTTGATTGACGTTTTTAACTGGGGTGATTTTTTCTTTCTTTTCATTGCCAAGTAACTGTTCAAAATACTTTGTCAATTGGTCCAAGTTAGGATAATCAAAGGCAAGTGTTTCAGGAAGCTTGTAGGCAGTTCCTAAATCAGTTTGAAGTTGATTTTTCAGCTCTAGAGCCATTAAGGAGTCCATGCCCAGATCAAAAAAGCCCTTTTTATCTTCTATTTCTTGCCCCGGTTGAAACGCGAGAATCTGTCGGACCTTTCCCTTTAAATAGCTGGATACCTGTTCTATTTCTAAGTGAGAAGGGGTATGAGTAGCTGGTAGAAGCTTTTGAAGCAATGCTTTCCAAGAATCAGGAAGATTAACTAACTCTTTTGCATCCATAGGGACAATCATTACCTGGGAACCTTGATAGGACAAAGCTGCTTTGAACCCCTCTAGGGCCTGAGAGGTTTTGAGAAGGAGAATGCCTGGGAATCGACGTTTTTGCAGATCGGCTGTGAGGACTTGTGTTGCCATACCTTCTTCTTCCCAAGCGCCCCAGTTGATGCTCAAGGCAGGGAGCCCTTTTTGTCTTCGGAAGTATGCCAGAGCATCCATATAGGCATTGGCAGCAGAATAATTGCTTTGGCCTGGGATGCCAAAAATAGAAGACATCGAAGAAAAGAAGACG
>Ga0206912_1068_pt1 | contig 31530 bp, 31 predicted proteins | sample Alteio_BWOrgHeat_75_FD_152933 | JGI IMG/M metagenome (GOLD analysis project Ga0206912, IMG submission 152933) | Enriched cells from forest soil in Barre Woods Harvard Forest LTER site, Petersham, Massachusetts, United States -... | ecosystem: Environmental > Terrestrial > Soil > Temperate forest >... | reverse complement strand
GCTTGTCGCCTTTAGTAATGCTAATCTTCGCAGATATGTTTGCTTTCTGACCGGTATTAATGATGTTACCATCACCATTATTGTTAATAGTGGTTCCCATGATATAGTTAATTTTAGCGTTATTATTTCTCAGGTCGTCAAGTTCGGTTTCCATCCCAAATTCTTTTTCTAGTTCAAGCATAAACTCTAGTAATCTGTCCTTTGCAGCTGTTATGACTCGAGTTGCAATGTGGATCGGGACACTGACACCAACGTGAAGTAATTGAAAACAAGGGCCGTTGGCATCTTGTAGAATTCTTTCAATTGATTGTTTGAGGCCGTCTGGAAAACGAAACATTAAGTTTTTATCAGACCCCGTAGCAAATTGCTCGATAGTGGCTATACTATCAAACAAATAAAATGAACGGAGTTCTTCATCCATTCCGTCGCCAAACTGTGGTAATGGGAGCGGATAATTACTGACCTGATGCCTACCGTTGATAAAGTCACCCATTAATGTTCCGTGACTTTTTCGGTATGCGGGCAATACTTCTTTATCTGGATACCCTTTTAGTTCATAGTTGACCCATGCAAGCAGATTTTGGTTATTAATCCTTGTCGCTAAAATTTTGGTTTTATTTAGGGGCACCGTGAGCGATGTATTCTCGTCAACCAGTTCGTTAATGATGTCGCTGATCAGTTTCATTTTATATTAAATAATATTTATATTAAATAATATATAAAGGTATAAAACTACACGACAGATTTCATGTCCTTTTTCGGTATAGGCACAAGTACACCGCGCTTTTGGCTTGCGCTGCATACTTGCGCCAGCGATGGGATTTATAATATTGCAAATCCAACTAACTCGTGATTATATTTGACCTGTAATAATTAAATATGGCCTATAACGAACAACTTGCCGATAAAATAAGAGAAGCATTAGCTGACCGTGACTTACCCGACGTAGAAGAAAAGAAAATGTTTCGCGGAATATGCTTTATGGTGAATGGCAAAATGTGTGTTTGCGCCAGCGGGGATGAAATGCTTTGCCGTATAGGCCCTGCTTATAAAGATGCGCTCGAAAAACATGGGGTCCGCGGCATGATCCGTAATGGCAAGACCTTAAAAGATTTTGTATTTGTAAGCAATGAAGCCATGAAAACAAAAAAGGAATTTGATAGTTGGATAGCACAGGCGCTCGCGTTCAATAAATTTGCAAAGGCAACCAAAAAATAATCCTCGTATCTCCGCTGTTTGTGTCCGCACAAACAGCATAGTACATAGTTGTCTGTGCAGACACAGACAACGGATGGGCTTTTTTGAGCTAACCAAAAACTTTAATGTTATTTTTTAAGTATCAGGCTTTGAAATTCTTCTATGCCAATTACATTAACTTTGGGGAAGTCGATCGACTTTAGAATTTTAAAATGTTGATCATTACTAACAATAAAATCAGCGGCCCCAACTATGGCAGCATCACTATACTTGTTATCATCAGGGTCCTGATTAATTAATTTCCATTCAAAATATACTTCTACCTTGTGAAGATTATTGAGATTCAATAACATTTCGGCAATATTGTTTGCTACGACGGCATTGGCTTTTCGTTCAATAATTTCAACATATTCTGATAGGATGTCGTTGCTTAGAACAAGGTTAAATTTACCATCAATAAGCGCATCAAGAATTGGCCTGTAAATTGACTTTTTGGGGATAGAAACCAAAAAGGGCGTTGGCATCCAATACAACTATCATGAACTATTTTTTTTTCTTAAATGCTCATTGGCCCAGGCTTGCATGGTGTCATTATTCCAGTCGTTCGCTTCCCATAATTTATCCATTTCGGCAGTAGCTGTTTTGGCGAAATATTTGGCAAGCATATTTTTTATCTCGGCCAATTGATTATCGGGCAAATTATATTGAAATAACTTTAATAACTCTATTTGTACGTTAGTTAATTTTCCAATAGCTTCCATAATGGATAATGTTGTATTTGGTGGTTTATTATACAATAATCTTACCTAAAACAAATATACTATAAATTATTTATTGTGCATAGTACATAGTTGTCTGTGCAGACACTGACAACGGATAAGTAACCCTCCCAAAAAACTTCTTACCCTTATAGTTGTTCCCCTAAAATTTAACCGCTAAAATTGCGTTGTTACATAATTGCTAAACGGCTATGATTTTGAGCCATAATTTTACATCTTTGCCGCATGTTCAACCGTATAAAAAACAAATACCTCCGGTACCTCCTCATCTTTATTTACGCCGTAATTATCTTTTTTTGCTGTATTGAATTAAATTTTTTATGGCTGTTTGGCTATACGCCCGATATGCAGGATATAAAAAACCCAAACTTATCGGTGGGCTCGCAAGTATATACGGCCGATGGTAAATTAATTGGCGAATATTACCGGGAGAACCGCTCCCCGGTATCGTATAAAGAGATCTCCCCCAGCCTGGTAAACGCGTTGGTTGCTACCGAGGATGTTCGTTTTTATAAACATGGCGCGGTTGATTTTTTCTCTTTCTTTACCAGCATACTTTCAACCGCCAAAGGCGACAAGCGGGGTGGCAGTACCATTACCCAGCAACTGGCGAAAAACCTTTATGAAACCCGTAAACGAACATCGCAGGGCTTATTAAGGCATGTCCCGGTAATCCGTACACTGGTTTTTAAATGTAAAGAATGGCTAACCGCATATAAACTGGAACATGTTTACAACAAGCAGGAAATACTTACCTTATACCTGAATACGGTTCCGTTTGGGAATAATTCGTTCGGCATAAAAACCGCTACTTTAAAGTTTTTTAATAAAACGCCCGATGCGGTTAATCCTGCCGAAGCGGCCACATTGATAGGTATGCTTAAAGCTACGTCAACTTATAATCCTATTAATAATCCCGATAAGTCTTTAGACCGCCGAAATACGGTATTGAGCCAAATGGAAAAATACAACTATTTAAGCGCCGCTGATTATAATACCTATACTAAAATGCCCATCGGCCTTAATTTAAGTTATGTGGAGGACGATTCGCATGGCGACTCGTATATCCGCGAGGCTGTTGAACGCTGGCTGAAAAAATGGTGCCATGAAAATGATTATAACCTGTATGAAGACGGTTTGAAAATATATACCACCATTGATTCGCGCCTGCAGCAATATGCCGAAGAGGCCGTAGCGGAAAAAATGAAGATGCTTCAAAAACGTTTTGACGGTATTTGGGGCAAAACAAACCCCTGGCGCGACTCGAAAGGCAAGGAGATAAAAGATTTTTTACCCAAAGCCGAACAGCATTTGCCCATTTATAAGTTACTGGTGGCCAAATATCATGGCGACATTAACCAAATAAATCAATACTTTGAAAAACCTAAACGCATGACGGTGTTTACCTGGAACGGCGAAAAGGATACTACTTTTTCGAGCGCGGATTCTATAAAATATTATACCCGCATTTTAAATACCGGCATGATGACCATTGAACCATCCACCGGGAAAATAAAGGTTTGGGTAGGTGGTATTAATCATAAATATTTTAATTACGACCACGTAAATCAATCAAAACGACAAGCCGGTTCAACCTTTAAACCCTTTGCCTATTTAACCGCGCTGGATAACGGGTATTCTCCCTGCGATACCTTTATTGACAAGCCGGTATCCATCAAATATAATGATGGCGGTAAAGACCAGGTTTGGGCGCCAAACAATGCCGATTTTAAGTTCACCTACCAGAAAATGTCGTTACGCTGGGCTATGGGCAAATCGGTAAATTCTATCACCGCGCAGGTAACCGAGAAGGTTGGCTGGGATAAAATTGTTGATTACGCGCATAAATGCGGTATTGAGAGTCCGTTAAAATCGGTTCCGTCGGTTTCATTGGGTTCAAACGATGTGTCGGTGTATGAAATGGTACGCGCCTACAGCACGTTTCTGAACAAAGGTGAACGGGTGGACCCGTTGCTGGTAACAAAAATAACCGACCAGAACGGTAATATATTACAGGAGTTTGCCTTAAAAACCGAAAGGGTAATAAGCGAAGAGGTAGCATGGCTGATGTTGTACATGTTCAGGGGTGGAATGGAAGAGCCGGACGGTACGTCACTGGCTTTATGGGAATACCCCGGCCTATGGAAAAAAGAGAACCAGATAGGCGGTAAAACAGGTACATCATCTGATTATGTTGATGGATGGTACATGGGTATTACCAAGGACCTTGTAACCGGTATTTGGGTAGGCGCCGATGACCGCAGCGTACATTTCACCACATCCGAAAGCGGCGAGGGGTCGCATACCGCCCTGCCTATTTTTGGCAGTTTTATGCAAAGGGTTTATGCCGATCCGGAATCAGGCTATACTTATGGACTTTTCCCGAAACCGTGGACAACCATAACGAAAAACTATGATTGCCCTTCGCCAAGGCTCAAGGTTGATACGACTGCGACAGACAGCCTGGAAACACCTGCAGATACTTCGCGCGCAGCACCGCTCCCCGAAATAAAACAAGCCGGCATTAACCAATAACAAATATTAAACTTTTTATACTGATGCATTTATTTAAATTAGCGGTGACATATTTTAATTTATGGATAAAAACTACCCCCTTATAAATAAAACGAAAAAGTATTTACTGATCTTAATTTGTTTTGCGGGCCTGGTATTTTTAAGCCCTGCAGCACAGGCGCAATACTTCGGGCAAAATAAGGTTCGTTATAAAAATTTAAAGTTCCAGGTTTACCGTACCCCCCACTTCGAGATATACTATTATTTAAAAAATGATAGCATGATCAAACGTTTTGCACAGGAAAGTGAATTATGGTACACGCTGCACCAACAGGTTTTCAGGGATACGTTCAGAACACCTAACCCTATTATTCTTTATGCAAATCACCCTGATTTTCAACAAACTACGGCTATTGACGGGGAGATAGATGTGGGCACAGGCGGTGTTACCGAAGGTTTAAAAAACAGGGTGGTTATGCCTGTTATGGAAAACAACGAAATGACGAGGCACGTTATCGGCCACGAGCTGGTACATGCTTTTCAGTATCATTTGCTGTTGGGTAAGGAAGATGTAAATTATGAAAACATAAATAATTTGCCCTTGTGGATGATAGAGGGTATGGCCGAGTATCTTTCCCTGGGTAAAAGAGATTCGTACACGGCAATGTGGATACGGGATGCCTATTTAAATCACGACATACCAACAGTAAGGGACCTGACCGAAAGCACCAAGTATTTCCCTTACCGCTATGGTGAGGCGTTCTGGAGTTTCATTGGGTCTACGTATGGAGATACCATAATTACACCTTTTTTTAAAAATACGGCGCGCTTTGGCCTCAATTATGGCATCAGGCGAACCTTTGGATATGATGATAAAACACTATCCAAACTTTGGAAAAACGCTATAGAAGCCACCTATAAACCTTATTTAAAAGATACTGTCCAAAAACCTGTAGGCCAGTTAATTATAAGTGATAAAAACTCGGGCAAGATGAACATTGCCCCGGCTATAAGCCCTGATGGCAAGTACCTTGCATTTTTATCGGAAAAAAACCTGTTTACTATTGATCTTTTCCTGGCTGATGCAAAAACCGGGGCGATCATAAAAAAACTCACCAGCAAGGTATCAAATACGCACATTGATGAGTTCAATTTTATAGAATCAGCCGGTACCTGGTCGCCTGATGGTAAAAAGTTTGCCTTTAGTGTATTTAACAAGGGGAGAAACCGTATGCTGGTTGTTGAGGTGCCCAGCGGGCGCGTACTGGAAGATATTTCAATGGGAAAGGCCGAACAGTTTAGTAACCTGTCATGGTCGCCTAAAGGAGATGAGATGGTTTTCCAGGGATTAGCTGAAGGGCAGAGTGACCTGTATCTGTATAATTTTAAATCCAAAAAGATCACACAACTAACCAATGATAAGTATTCAGACAATCAGCCAAGTTTTTCAAGAGATGGCAAAAAAATTGTTTTCGCCAGTGACCGGACTACTTATGATCAATCTCTTTCGCAGGATATAACCTTCAATTTGGCAGAATATGACCTTGCTACAGGTAAGGTCACGGATATTAAATTATTTAACGGCGCAAATAATTTAAACCCGCAATATTCGTCGGACGATACACAGATATACTTTTTATCAAACCGCGACGGTTTCCGCAATATGTACCGCTACACCATAAGCACCGGTAAGGTAGAACAAATGACCGATCTGTTCACCGGTATTTGCGGCATAACAGAGTTTTCTCCGGCATTAAGCCTATCGGCAAATAATGACATTGTTTACTCCTATTACCGCTCGCAAAAATATTCCATTTATAATGCCAAAGCATCAGACTTTACAGCTAAACCCGTTGATGGAAATGATATTAATTTTGACGCTGCCATGCTTCCGCCCGCACGCGCTGTTGGTGTCGATCTGATCAACTCAAACCTTAACAATTACCTGGCTTATCAAAAAATGGCTGTTGATTCTATAAAAGATCAGCCATATAAACCAAAATTTAAACTGGATTATTTGGCCAGCAGCGGTATTGGTGCATCGGTGAGTTCATTTGGTACCGGGTTGGCAAGCGGTGTTCAGGGTGTTTTTAGCGATATTTTGGGCCGAAATCAAATTTACGTGGGTGCTGCCATAAATGGGGAGATATATGATTTTGGCGCCCAGGCTATATATATTAACCAGGAAGGCCGCTGGAACATTGGCGGCGGCATATCACATATCCCCTACCAGTTTGCTAATTATAATGTGGTAAATACCACTTATCCGGTAAACGGGAAAAATATACCGGCCACCGAAGAACGATATGATATTATCCGTATTTTCCAGGACCAGGTATCTTTGTTTACCTCCTATCCTATTGCAAAAACAAGCCGGGTTGAGTTTGGCGGCGGCGCTTCACAATACTATTACAGGGTTGACCGTTACAGCACTTTTTACGATACAACGGGCAATATTATAGATTATCAAAAAAATCATATATCAAATTCAGCTTATAATGCCGACCCATTAAATGGCGGCGCGCTTCTAAATCCGTTCACTGTTTTCCAGGTAAATACGGCATTGGTTGGCGATAACTCATTTTTCGGTGTAGCTTCCCCCCTTAACGGGTTCCGCTACCGGCTGGAAGCTGAGTACGATTTTGGTACCTACAAGTTTTTTGCACCTACTATCGATCTGCGCAAATATGTGCGCGTTGCCCCGGTAACCTTTGCCGCCCGGCTATATGGTTATGGCCGTTTCGGCAATTCAAACGGGTTATATCCTTTATATGTTGGGTATCCTTTTTTAATACGGGGGTATGAAGCGCAAACATTTTATAATGGCAATGGCAAACCAAGCAATGGGTTTACAATTGATCAACTATCAGGTACCCGTACTGCGGTAGCTAATTTTGAAGTACGTTTACCATTTACGGGCCCTGAAAGGCTTTCGGAGATTAAATCAAAATTCTTTTTCTCAGAGCTTAATTTCTTTTTTGATGCAGGTTTAGCATGGAATTCAGGTAACCAGGTAAAATTCCAGATGACGCCCGACAAGATAGGCACGGATGCAGCCGGCAACGCTGTTTATAATACCAATGAGCGTGTTCCGGCATTAAGCAGCGGTATATCATTACGGGTAAATGTTTTTGGCTACTTTGTATTAGAGCCTTACCTGGCTGTACCATTTAACCGTAACGACGTTGATAAACCGGTATTTGGCTTAGGGTTTACACCCGGATGGTAGTTAAAACGCTTAAACATAATAGCCGTTTGCGGGTTATGTAATTATTTAATCATGAGAAAAACCGTCTTTTTTGTTTGCATTATTTTAAACCCCTGCCTATTATTTGCCCAAACCCCTGCTCTAAAAACACCCGATCCGACAGTTGCCGTAGCACAACCAGCCAAACCATCTAAATCATCCTTGAAAATAATAGCGGGCACTAATATGCTGGCAGCAAATGATATTGTTACCAACCTTTCCCGTTCAAAAGAACTGAGTACTTTTTATCGGATCGTAGAGGCTGCAGGGCTGAAGGAAACGTTTAACAGTAAAGGGCCTATTACCGTTTTTGTACCCAACGACCAGGCGTTTGCAAACCTTCCCCCGGGCAAATTAGACACTTTGTTAAAAACGGAACATAAATATGACCTGATCGCATTAATTACCTATCATGTTCTTCCCGGAAAAATTACAGCAAAGGAGATTGGCAGACAAATTAATTCAAATAAGGGACAAGCAACTTTTATTACGCTTACGGGCAGTAAACTAACCGCTAAACTTAACGCTGACCGGAATATTATTTTAATTGATGAAAATGGCGGCCAAAGTGTTATCAGCCGGTTTGATATTAGTCAGAACAATGGTTTGATAGATATTATTGCGTCGGTGTTGGTTCCGAAATTTAAAAACCTGTAAACAAACCGCGTTAAATACATTTACGTATTTAGTTTAAAAGCAATAGATATGAAAATGAAAAAATTAGTTTTAGCAATGGTTACCATAGGTATGGTTACAGCAATTGCCTGCCAGAACAGTAATGGGCAGGATAATTCAAAAAGATTAAGCAAACCCGCCGCCGAATGGAAAAAGCAGCTTACCCCGAACCAATATTATATAATGGTTGAAAGCGGGACCGAGCCGCCTTTTCACAATGCCTACTATAACAACCACGAAAAAGGGGTTTATGTGAGTGCCGCCACCGGCGAGGTATTATTCAGTTCGGACGATAAGTACGATAGCGGTACAGGGTGGCCAAGCTTTGTTAAACCGGTTGACCCCAAAAAGATAAAAGTAGTTACCGACAATAGCGACGGCATGACCCGCGATGAAGTTATAGAACGAAGCACGGGCCTTCACCTGGGCCATGTTTTTGACGACGGCCCTGCCGATAGAGGCGGAAAAAGATATTGCATGAATTCGGGCGCGCTTAAATTCATTAAAAAATAGCCGGTACGCGGCCTGCATTTAAATTAATAGAAGGGCGCAGCTGCGGCCTGGAACGTAAGCCGCTTTCAAAGTTTAATCCAATGGTCAGGTCTACCCAATCAGGGTTTACAGGCCTGATCATTTTTTCTTTTTGGGGCCTGGTATAAGTGCTCACTGTTTTAAAACGTTGCATGGCCTGTTCTTCTGTATTTATCTCTTCAAAATAAACCAGCCTGTTCAATTGCTGTGCGCCATCAAAAAACAAAGTGGGCATTTCGCCATAAAATTTGAGGGTTTTTAATAGATCTGAACATAGGCCCACATGCAGGTTATTCCGGTTTCTGTCTGTAATAATGTAAATAAAGCGTTTCATTTTAAATAAAATTTCTTTGGTTAAAAAATAATTACTAATTTTATGAGCATAAAAATACTAATTATTTTAGCAAATACAAATTTTATGGCAAAAATTTCATCAAATATTAAATTTCTAAGGAAAAAGAAAGGCCTCACCCAGCAGCAGTTTGCTGACCAGGTAGGTATAAAAAGATCATTAGTAGGCGCATACGAAGAAGAAAGAGCCGAGCCTAAATATGAATTACTAAAAAAAATAGCATCGTTTTTTGAAATCACGGTTGATGACTTTATTAAAGAAACCATTGATGATAAATGGATGGCTAAACCAAAAGCCACCCAGGGCAATCTGCGGATACTAAGTATATCGGTTGACAAGGAAGATAACGAAAATATTGAAATGGTACCTTTAAAGGCCAGTGCGGGGTATATGAATGGCTATGCCGATCCGGAATATGTAGCGCAGCTGCCAAAATTATACCTGCCCATGTTTAAGCAGGGCACCTACCGGGGTTTTGAAATAAAGGGCGACTCTATGCTTCCGCTGGTATCGGGCACAACTATTATAGGTGAATATGTAGAAAACTGGGCCGATATAAAGCCTGCCGAAACCTATGTTATTATATCAAAAAGCGACGGGGTGGTATATAAACGTATAGGCGGTAAATTTAAGGATAACAAAAAACTGAAGCTGGTATCAGACAACCCGGTATACGACCCTTACGAGATAAACGGGGAAGATATATTAGAGGTATGGAAAGCGAAGGCCTATATATCAACTCATTTTCCGTTGCCTGCGCCCGAACCAACTATGGAAAGCTTAACCGGCATGATGGCGCAGATGCAGCGCTCTATAGCTAAATTACAAGGCAACAATTAAGTTACATAGCGAATATTAAACCTTAACCCAATATCTTTATCATACTGAAACAAGTAAAAACCGAAAAGATGAAAAAATTATTTTTAATGTGCGCTTTTGTAATGGGAGTTAGCGCGGTGAGCTTTGCCCAGGGCAGAGGTGGCCAAAGAACTCCTGAACAACAGTTAGCCCAGGTTAAAACAATGATAGCCCCTTTAACGCTTACAGACGACCAGGCTGCTAAACTTACAGTTGTTTATACAGCTTCTTCTAAAAGCATGGATAGTTTAAGAGCTGCTGTTCCCGACAGGGCTACCCGCCAGCCGGTACAAACTTCAATACAGACAGCAACTGCTGCTAAAGTTAATGCTATTTTAACGCTGGAACAGTCTGCTGCTTTGAAAAAAGCACAGGATGCAAGGCGCGCCCAAATGCAGGGCGGCGGTAATTAACCACAGTCTTATTTAAATAAAAAGAGCGTATGTCTATTTTTTGGCAGGCGCTCTTTTTATTTTTAATGATAGGAATTGGCATAGTTACCTTAACAATTAATATTAATTGGTCTATAGAATATGGCTTTTGGTCGCATTTTATTTTAATTGGTACGATATATTTATACATTTAACCCAACAATATTTAAATTATTAAAAAACGAGAAAAATGAAAAAATTATTTTTAGTATGTGCTTTCCTAATAGGTATAAGCGCGGTTAGCTTCGCGCAGGGCAGAGGACAAAGGCAAACTCCTGAACAACGGGTTGCTGCATTAAAAACATCATTAACCCTGACTGATGACCAGGTAGCTAAAGCTACAGTTATTTTTACGGCTGAGACTAAATCCAATGATAGCTTAAGAACTGCAATGGCTGGTGGCGACAGGGCTGCAATGAGGCCCGCACGGGCTGCAATAACCGCGGCTACCAACGCTAAGGTTATGGCTATTTTAACTCCTGACCAGGTTACAATTTACAAAAAACAATTGGCTGATCAGGCTGCCGCACAAGCTGCAAGGGCTGGCGGTAATTAAGATTTTACCAGTATTTAAAAAAAGCGCCGCTAAAATTAGTTGGCGCTTTTTTATGATAATTAATATAATGAGACAGTTATATTAGCTTAACAAATTTCAATTATTTAAAACCGAGAAAAAATGAAAAAATTATTATTAGTATGCGCTTTCATAATAGGAATAAGCGCGGTTAGCTTTGCCCAGGGTGGCGGCAGAAGAACCCCCGCAGAGCAGGTAGCAACATTAAAAACACAATTAACAGGACTTACAGATGACCAATCATCAAAAATTTTGGCTATTTATACAGTTGCCGGAAAAAGCAGAGATAGCTTGTTTGCTACAATGCAAAACGGTGGTGGTGACAGGTCGACAATGATGGCGACCTTCATGAAATCGCAGGCAACAACCGACGCGAAAATTAAAGCTGTTTTAACTCCTGATCAAGCCACTGCTTATCAAAAAATAGCTGATGATCGTGCTGCAGCAATGAAAGCAAGAATGAATGGCGGTAATTAACCGTAAAAAATCACATCAAAAAAGAAAAGCTCCGATAAACCGGGGCTTTTTTTATTTAATGACATATCTCTCTTAAAACTGCCCTAACATATAAACGATTTACCAAAAGAGCAGATTAAAAAAATGTGAAAAGAAACGGTTATTAATTAAAATAACTATATTAGTAGTTATTAACACAAGCCAATTTTAACAATTTAAACCAAAAAAAATGAAAAAATTATTATTAGTATGCGCATTTGTTATGGGAATTAGCGCTGCTAGCTTTGCCCAGGGCGGAGGTATGGTAAAGGCGCCACAAACCCCTGACCAACGGTTAGACAGGTTAAAGCTGGCAGTAACAGGGATTACTGATGACCAGGCAACTAAACTTAAAGCTGTATATGCGACACAGAATAAAAGTATGGATAGCTTAATGACCGCTTCGGGCATAACTCCCGGTGTCTCCGTTGATAGGGACGTAATAATGGCATATGCGAAGAAATCTACTCCGATCGGCGCAGCAGCTAATGCAAAGGTCAATGCTATTTTAACCCCTGAACAAGCTGCGGCGTTAAAAAAATATAATGAAGCACAGATGGAGGCCATGAAACAAAGGATGCAGCAAATGGGAATGCAACCAAGCGGCGGTAATTAACATTAAAAATTCATCAAAAAGAAAAGCTCCGATAAACCGGGGCTTTTTTTATTTTTATCAAAATTATAGTTTGGGATCAGCAGAACAATATATAGCGGGCAGGCTTGCCGAACGGCGGGCAAACGGCGCATACAGAACTTTAAAACCTGGTAGCACCCTCGTTGATTTTTGCTCGAACGATTACCTGGGATTCTCGCGCTCAGCTATACTTAAAGATAAAATTGATGAGGAAGTAACCAATAGCGGCCTTATTTTAAATGGTTCAACCGGGTCAAGGTTAATATCGGGAAATTTAACTTATACCGAAAATTTAGAACAGGAAATCGCGGACATGTTTAAAAGCGAAGCCGGGTTACTGTTTAATTCGGGTTATGATGCTAACCTGGGTTTGCTCTCTTCCCTACCCCAACACGGTGATACCATAATAACAGATGAACTGATACATGCCTCAGTTATTGACGGGACCCGCCTAAGTCATGCCAACCGCTATACTTTTAAGCATAATGATCTAACCAGCCTGGAGGCCAAACTAAAACACGCCAAAGGCAACTGTTATGTAGTTATTGAAAGCATATACTCTATGGATGGCGATACACCACCTTTGGTTGAGCTGTTAACACTAACAGAAAAATACGGCGCGCATTTAATTGTTGATGAGGCCCATGCTGTTGGCCTGCATAAAACAGGGATAATCACAGAACTTAAGCTCGAAAAAAGAATATTTGCCCGTATCGTAACTTTCGGCAAAGCATTAGGGTGTCACGGCGCGATTATTTTGGGCAGTAACTTATTGCGCGAATACCTGGTTAACTTTGCGCGGCCGTTTATTTATACTACAGCAGCCCCATTTCATCAACTGGCTTCCATAAAAATGGCCTGCAGGTTATTGCGGGTAGCAGATGCAGAGATCGCCTCACTTCAAAACAATATTCGTTTATTTAAAGAAAAATTGCATTACAGTTTAATTAACAGTGAAAGCGCTATTCAGTGTCTCCTTTTAAAAAGCAACGGGGCCGCGGTAAAAACAGCCGGACATTTGCAAAATAACGGCCTCGATGTTCGCGCTATACTTAGCCCCACAGTAGCTCAGGGAAGTGAGAGGATAAGAATATGCCTGCACTCATTCAATACAGCCAATGAAATTACCTTATTGACCAATACAATCAATAACCTAATAACCAATAATTTAATAACTTAATATGCCCAATAAACCACTATTTGTTACCGGTATTGGTACCGGTATTGGTAAAACTATAGTATCGGCTATTTTAACAGAAAAATTAAAAGCGGATTACTGGAAACCCATACAAGCAGGCGACCTGGATAATAGTGATACGTTAAAAGTTGAAAGTTTAATAACCAACACCGTTTCTAAAATTCACCCGGAAGCGTACCGGTTAACAGAACCCTATTCGCCCCATAAAGCAGCCGATATGGATGGTATTACGATAGATGAAAAAAATATCATGCTTCCTGTTACAGATAATCAATTAATTATTGAAGGGGCAGGCGGGCTGATGGTGCCTTTAAACAATAATTTTTTAATGATAGACCTTATACAGCAGTTAAACGCTGAGGTGGTTTTGGTGGTAAAGCATTATTTAGGCAGTATAAATCATACACTCCTTTCGTTGGCAGCATTATATAGCAGGGATATACCTGTTAAAGCCCTTATTTTTAATGGCAACAGCGATGAGTATTCCGAACAACTGATCGTTAATTATTTTAAAGCAGGTACCGTAATATCAATTCCGGCAATTGATATCATAAATAAAGAAAATATAGCCCGGCAGGAAATAGAACTATAAAGTGTTGTATTGAGTGATCAGTTTAGCCAGGTCAGCATCGTTTTTTAAATTAAGGTTATTTGCCTTTATATAACTCTCCAATTCAGCTTGCTTGTTTCCTAACGCAGCCTCTACCGCTTTTTTATCTTTTTTAATACGAACAGCTTTGCCATCAATTAAAAGGTAGTAATCAATATTATCAACTACTTCACGGGTAGTAATGGCGCTGCCCATATTGGCTTTGTATTCTGTTATGGTCTTTGCATTTTTTCTGAGTAATTTAACTTTCCCGTCGCTTAATACCTGGAAAAAAGCATTGTCCGAAGTTTTGCCATTGCCCGGGAAAATACTAAAACTCGCCAATGTACCCTCAGGTGTAATAATTGTAAATGCTGTTGCAGGCTGATCAAATTCACCGGATTTCGTATTCCCCGCTATTTGGGTAAATAATTTATCTTTAAATTCATCATATTTTATTAATTTGTCTTTTACAACATTGCCATCTGCAAATGTAACATCTCCCTTTACCCAATCTGGGTTAAAAAAAGGATTGCCCACCAAGCCGGTATATTCCGAAAATCCTACAGTCGTGCCCCCTTGTAAGGACATAACTCCGCTCCCTGAATTTAGACCTCCATTTGTTGGGCTGATCGTTTGTGATTTTACTATAGTAGCTGAGACACTAAATGCCACTACCGCGATAATTGTTTTTAAATTGAATTTCATAAGATTATTATTGATGCGTAGATTATTATTAGTATGTAAAGGTTATAAGTTGAGACTTGTAAATATACGTCATTTAATTATTAACTTAAAATATAGTTAACGAAAAAATGAATACTTTAGTACATAAAAGTTAGTTTGTATGAAGAATATTACGGTAATAGGTTCAGGAACTATGGGCAACGGCATCGCGCATACTTTTGCACAGCATGGTTTTGAAGTATCGTTGGTTGATGTAAGTACCGGTGCCTTGCAACGTGCCATGCAAACTATAAACGGTAACCTGGACAAACAGGTAAACAAGGGCCTGATTGATGAGCAAGCAAAGCTGGATACTTTAGCTAACATCAAGACTTTTACTGATATAAAAATGGGCGCTGCAAATGCCGGCCTTGTTGTTGAAGCTGCTACTGAAGACATGGATATTAAGTTAAATTTATTTAAACAGTTAAGCGAAATTTGCTCCGAAAATACCATACTGGCTTCCAACACCTCTTCTATATCCATTACAAAAATAGCATCGGTAACAAAAAAACCCGGTAACGTAATCGGTATGCATTTTATGAACCCGGTACCATTAATGAAACTGGTTGAGGTAATAAGAGGAAAACATACGAGTGATGAAGTTACCCGCACTATAATGAAGCTGTCGAAACAACTTGATAAAATTCCGGTAGAGGTAAATGATGCACCAGGCTTTGTGGCTAACCGTATTTTAATGCCGATGATAAATGAAGCCATATATACCCTGTATGAAGGTATAGCGGGTGTTGAAGAGATAGATACGGTAATGAAATTAGGTATGTCGCACCCGATGGGCCCTTTGCAACTGGCCGATTTTATAGGCCTTGATGTATGCCTGGCCATAATAAATGTATTATATACCGGTTTTAATAATAAAAAATATACCCCTTGTCCGTTGCTTGTTGATTTGGTTTCGGCAGGAAACCTGGGTATAAAATCAGGGAGTGGATTTTATACATACACAGTCGGAAACAAAGAATTGGTAGTGGCTGATAGATTTAAAAGGACTTAGTTTTAAACTTTCTTTGTTATTATTTGTCAATAAATAAAACATTGACCCATGAAAAGAATAGCAAAAATTGGAATATTATTAACCTTAGCCATCACTTTATTTTCTTCGTGTTATGGGGGTTATTATTATGTCTCCGCCCGACCGGCTGAACCTTATTATGTAAGGCCCGCATCTCCTTATTACGGAGCAGTTTGGATTGACAGCGAATGGGACTGGCAAAACGGAAGGTATGCCTATATAGGCGGCCACTGGGAAAAACCGCACCCCGGCCGCGTATGGATCAGGGGCAGCTGGCAGCAGGGCTCTCGCGGCTATGCATGGCATAGAGGTTATTGGAAATAGCACCTATAAAAAGGTCGGCCTATTGTTTTATAAGCCGACCTTTTTTAGCTTACCGGGTCAGATCAATCAACATATTGACCAATAGCTTTGCAGCAATGGGGTCAGTTCGGCTTTTTTCTGTTAATACTTCCGATAATATGATCGTCCCGTTATCTTTTATTTTTATTATCGGGTATCCCCTTATGCCGTCTAAATGAGCCATTCTTTCCTCAATTTGCCCCTGCAAATAGCCATGTACCTTAGTGAACGATGCCGGTGCCTCAACTTTGGGATCGCGGGTAATACGGAAAGCGTCAGCAATTACTGAAGGCATCTCCCTTTTATTATTGGTAAATAAACGGGTATCTAAAGGTTCTATACCGTTAAATATTGCTGATTCGGGAATATCCATACTCATAACCTCACCGGTACTTTTTATAATTCCGCGTACATATTCAGGGTAAAGCTGGTGCGCGTAGTTGCCACACCGGGTTAATAAGATCTTTGCCCCCTGCCCTATTAATTCCCTGATCTGCCTGGTTTCTGTGGCATTCGTGTTTACAGAATCTAAACCTGACAAAATATATACATCAGCTTTTTGTTTAAGCAGATCAGCCAATGACGCCGAAGATGTGTATTTGATGCCCATGAAATCAAGTGATGGGGAAACCATTTTATTAAGGTCAAGTACTGCAATCTTTTTTCCGGCTAATTTATTGGCATTTTCGAAGTCCTTCTTCACTAACAAAACATCATAACTATTTTCTGAAACTGTTTTGCCATTTTCAACTAGTTTCAATATCAATTTGCCTTCTATTCTTGAGGTGGGTAAATTTTGTGGGACTATAATTTGAGGATCAACCCAGTACCGGGTATAATGTTCAACAGCCGGTATAGCTAAACTACCCTGGGTTATTTTATTACCGATATTATTTACCAATTGCCATTGTAAAGTGGAAGCCGGTAAAACCGAACCATCCTCTTTATCATTTATAATACATATACGGGTTGATAGCGGAGCGCCCGCATAAAAATGCCTTCCCCATAATTCAGCTGAGATCAGCACCGGTTGCAAAGCATTTTTCATTGCATAATATACCGGAAACGGCTTTATTTTATTGGTGAGATAAGAATTAGTAAACCAGGTTACCAATGAAAAATGGAGTTCTCCGGCAGCTTTGTCATTGCTTCTGCGAAGCGCTTCGGCAAGCTCTTTAGTATTAAAGGCTTCTATCTTTGAAAAATAATAAGGATCATTATATTCGTAACCATATTTACCCACCAATGCCGAGGATGTTTGATGAACATAATTATAAAAACGGGTAGGGTGCCCGGTTTCGTCTGTATAACCTGTTGAAAGTTCCTGGCTTATTAATGGTCGCCCCGGATTTTTGAACCTTTTTTGCCATTCGCCGTTAAAATATTCGAACAATGAATTATCATACCAGTTGATGTAAGAGTGTATATCATCAATATCACCATCATCAATGTCGGTATAAAAATCTGCACCGAATCTTTTAGTATTACGCCTGTAGTTAGAGTCGAAAACGATAGATCGTGTAGGATCAATAACCCGCATTTGTTTTACTACGTCTGATATGATCTTCATTTTTACTTTTGCACGCGCTATATCCGGATCATTATCATAAAATTTCATTTCGTTATTTACCGTCCACAGTAGTAACGACGGGTGATTTCGGTACTTTTTCAGCAGGCCGAAAAATTCATCTTTCCAGAGATCGACAAGCTTTTGATCGGGCATACTGCTTTGCAAAAACAGCCAGGTCCAGGTACCCTCATAGCTTACGCCGATACCATTCTCGTCAGAAGCATTTAACCAGGTCTCGTTATAAGGTACGGTATGGCTGCGTGTTACCATAACATTACCTGCTTTCATCAGCTTGCAAAATTTATCAGCGAGCGCCGAATCATTGGGCGCCAAAGGCATAGCGGTTTGGTTAGCTCCCCGCAACCAGTATCTTTTACCATTTAAATAAAAATAGTCACCTATTGCTTTGAAGGTACGGAAGCCCGAACGTATATTTTTTTCATCTATCGCTTTACCATCTTTTGCAAGCAGAGAAAATTTGAAATTATATAAATTGGGGTGCTCGGGCGACCATAGTTTTGGCTTTAACCCGGTTATGGTATAAGTAAATGTTTTTTCTTCGCCCGGCTGCAGTTCTAATTGTTTAAAAGATATGTCTTTATATAAAGCCTCTTTTAATTTAGCGCCGTTTATAGCGGTTGAAAGTGAAAATGCCTGCCTTGTGTTGTTGTAATTTTTTACGGTAACATCCATATCAGCACCGGTAAGGCTGGGCTTAATAAACACATCCTCAATTTTAACCGGATCGGTAATTGTTAATGATACCGGCTGCCATATCCCTCCCGGATCATCGCCAAACATGCCGTGGGCAAGGTCTTTCAGCATTTTTTCTGTAACTTCTACGCTCACAGCAACATCAACTATTTTATTGGCATCCTGTATATTTTTAATATAGTTTTTGCCAACTTTTACAGCTATCAGGTTCTTGCCCGGCTTTAACAGATCGGTAACATCAAGTTTAATATCGCCGAACATACCTATATGCGTACCCGCCTTTATGCCATTTACCCACACTTCGGCTACTTTCGATATGGCATCAAAAGTTAATTGCAGGTGTTTGCCTTTTATATTTTCGGGTAATTGTACCCATTGCCGGTACCAGCCCGAATTTGTTTTTTTATAATCAAAAGTATAGGCTTCGCAGCGATCTGTTTCCTTTTGATAATAGTTGTCTGCCACACCCTTGCTGCCCGAATTATATCGTTCGCCATGCAGCCAAACCCTTATCGGGTTCCAAAAATCAGGCACATGCATTACGTGCCAGTTATTGTCGGCATGGCCGGGTGATACGGCCTGCGCATCATCTTCTGTTTCATAGTCGGGCGAAAAAAGCCATTTGCCATCCAACGATATTGTTGTGCGCTTACTATTAACAGTTGGGATAGTTATGGGTTTATAGGTTGCCCGTTGCTGTTTACGCAAGGTCTCTTTATCCAACGGGGGTACGGCATATTCCTTTACGGGTAAGGATAATATTTCATTTTTATTGAGCGATTGTATTGACAGGTTACCAAACTCATTGGTTATCCAGCTGCCGCCTAATGTAACTTTGCCGGCAGGTGCCAGGTTTGATGATTTATCAGCAATATCAATACGGGGCAGGCTTTCATTATTCATAAAAACACGTATCCGGTTACCGGCAAGCTGTATCCTGAAATTATACCATTTGCCGGGAATCGGCTGAAAATCCAACTCCCGCAAAGCCAGGAAATCATCTCCGCCCATATAACCAAGTCTTGCCAGGTATAAAAATTTTTGCATCCCCCCCTTTAGCATTAACAGGTAACGGTCATCACGATTGCCGGCACGAAATCCCGCACATATCTGCACCTGGTTTGCCGTATCCGGCACCCTTGCGCTGAATGTCACTTCGTAGTCGGCCCAGTTATTTTCACCAAAACACAGGTAGGCATCCTTGGTGGTTAAAACCGAGTTTTCAATCTTACTTATCCCCCGCCCTACTTTATCATATTTTGAAGTTGGTGTATCAAAGTTTTCTTTAAGTTTAAATTCAGATTGCGCATGTACATTTGATACGATAAACAGGAATAAAAGGGAGTTGAATAAGTAATAAATGTGTTTTTCCATTTTTAATTTTAGGTATTATGTTCTGATTTGCAGGATGCAATAAACAAATTTAGAAATAATATACCAACCCCTCATCAATATACTCAAACTTACCTGTTTTGAGTTGCGTATAAGTAAAATATTGAACCAATAGCTGGCGTTTCGGGAAACCTTTTCTATATATAATTATATTTGTATGCGTAACTTAAAATAATTGAGGCTTTTTTTAATTATATTCAAACATTAATTGCAAGCCGTTAAACTTATGCTACAACTTCTATTTCGGGGTAAATACGTTAAATGGCTGTTGAACTACTACACCCTATTATTTTTATTAAGCGTTCCAATAACCATTTTTGCCGAAGGAAGTAAAGAGTTATCTTCAAACGGCGGCAATAGGGCCTTTCTTCTATCAAGCACTATAAGTAACCTTTCATTCCCGTTCCCAACACTTGGAACCATGAAGGTTTATGTAAAGGCAGGCGAAACCATTTATGTGGGTTCAAGCGCCCAGGGCATGGGCTCAGGAACTATTAATTTAAGGGCTCCTGATGGCAGTACTTATACCAGCGGCTCGTCTGCAACCGTGGGGCTTATCGCTAACCGCAGCCAGGAACTAGCGGGTCCCCAACCTAATGCAGGGGGGTATGCCCCTTATACGCGTACAGCTTCGGCCAGTCAGCAGGGCGTTTGGGAAATTGATTTTATATCACCAAGCAATGGAATTGACCAGCAATCGACCCCTTCCCCTACCGTTGCTAACAGTAGCTGGGTACAGCCTGTGGGCCAATATATTGCGGCATTTGATATTTCAGTAAGAGACGCGGGTAATTCATTTTTTTTAACCGGAAGAGTGTATACCAATGTTTTTTCAGGTATAATAAGCGCTTTTAATGCAGGTTTTAATGGCATTATGCATATACTGACCAAGGATGGCTACCAATATATACTTGATAACAACGGGCAGGCTGGCAATGGTTTTACATTTTTTGTTAATAATAAAGGTTTCAGGACCGGCGCAGCTGCCAGTTACCAGAGCGTTAACAGTACCAGTAATCCAAATGTGCAGGACCCCAGGGCCCCCGATACACAATCAGATATCACCCATAAAATATTCTTTAATGCGCCCGCCCCCGATCTTCCGGCAACAGCTAATGTGCCTGGCGGCGGTACTACCTGGTTGGTGAACCCACCGTTTGTACCAAGTATGAACGGGATGATATTTATCGGAACTGAGGGTACAATGGGTAAAGCAGGTACCTCACCTTTGGGCGGTTCCATAAGCTTTACGGCAACAGCAAACGGAAGCTATACTATAGCTATTGATGTTAATAATAATGGCGTTTTTAACGACCCTATTGACCGTATATTAACAGGGTCGGTTAAAACAGGAGGCAACCAGATAAGCTGGGATGGCTTAGACGGATTAGGCAATAAAGTACCGGCAAGTACAACCAGCTATGCGGTAAATGTTACTTTAGTATTGTATAGCGCGGAGGTGCACTTTCCGTTTTTTGATGTGGAACGCAATGTCAACGGCATTTTACTAACCCGGGTGAACGGTAACAACTCACCCGATTATACTATGTACTGGGATGACAGCCCTATTTCAGTAGTAGGGACTCCTTCCAATCCTATAAAAAACTTAACCGGCATTAATAGCCTGGTTAATGGCCATAAATGGGGAAGCCCGACTACCGATCCTTTTAATGAAAATGATTTCGGGAACAATACAAGCCTGGATAGCTGGGCGTATGTAATTAGTGCCCCTATAACAGCGTCCCTTAATTTCCAGGTACGGGAGGCTGACCTGGAGGTGGTAAGTGTGACATCAAATTCCGGTTGCGTGGGCCAAAAGGTAAATTATACCGTAGTTGTAAGAAATAATGGGCCCAGCGATGTTACAGGCAGCATATTTTCGTTCAGTTATCCTAATGAGATATCGGGTATTGCGGTTACAAATGTGCAAACCACGGCTACAGCTACCGTAACGGCTGAAACAAAAGCTACTAATCTATACAAGGCCACGCTTGATATGACCAATGGCGCGGTAAGTACCTTTACCTTAACAGGGACAGTTACCGGTGTACCTTCAAGCGGCACCATTGATATATCAGCAGGAATTTTACGCCCTGCGGATGTTACTGATCCTGATGCTACTGACCCCGATAGTGCCCCTCCCAGCGACCCGCTGGATGAATGTAACGCCGCACCGTCAGGGCCTGGTTGCAACAATATTAAAACCAATAGCACAATATTTACAATGGCTCCAAATGCCGGGGCCGATACCCTGGTTATACAAAATACAGTAGCTACACTTATGGCCAATATGAGCGGAACATGGGCACAAATAGGCAATACGCCTTCTATTGCTAATATCAATTCACCTGTAACCGCCACCACTACTATTACCGGTTTAACAACTTTAGGCCAATACAATTTTTCGTTTACCAATGCTAATGGCTGCGCGGATACAGTTGCTATTGTGGTTGCACCTTCTGATCTAAATATTCCTAATATTATTACACCAAACGGTGATGGGAAAAATGACACTTTCGAGGTTCCGGGATTATTATTTTACCCGAGCAGTGAATTGCTGATATTTAACCGCTGGGGCAATGAAGTTTACCGTTCAGAAAGTTATGCCAATTCATGGAACGGCAGCGGCCTGGCAGGCGGCACTTATTATTACATACTGAACAGGAAGGATAAAAAGGGTAAAATTACCACATTTAAGGGCTGGATCTATTTAAAGCGATAAGATGAAGTTTTTGATAAAATATATCCTGCCTGTTATTATGGTTTTTGGTTTTACCAAAGGCTATGCCCAGCAAACCATGCAATTTAGCGAGTATATGTTTAACGGGATGGCAGTTAACCCCGCATACGCGGGGTATAAAGAGGATTGGACGCTAAATTTAAGCGGCCGCCTTCAATGGACGGGTGTTGACGGGGCGCCCAAAACCAGTACCTTATCCGTTGATGGCGTAACAGATGGCTATAAAAAAAATGTTGGTATTGGCTTTTTAGTTACCAATGACCGCCTGGGACCTGAAAATAATTCGGCGGCCTATATTAATTATGCTTACCGGATACGTTTGGACGCGGCCGACACCAAACGTTTATGTTTTGGTATTGCCGCCGGGGGCATAGAGTACACCATTAATGGTTCACTTTTTAACGCGGCCGATATTACCGACGGCAGTATACAGTCGGGCGCACAAAGTAATTTTACACCCGATTTTAGGGCAGGAGCTTATTATTATTCACCTTTTTTTTATATGGGAGCCTCGGTACTTAATCTTCTCCCTCAAACTAATTTAAACCCTAATTCGGCAATTGTACCGCAGGTAAGGACTTTATATGTAACCACAGGTTTCATGGTTCCCATATCGCCGGCCATAAGCTGGAAACCTGCGGTAATGTTTAAAGAAGATTTTAAGGGGCCTACCAACATGGATGTGTCCAGCTTTTTTTTAATTGGTAAGGTATTATGGCTGGGCGCAGCGTATAGTTCAAGCGTAACGTTATGGAACAAACCCAACCTGCAAAGTGACTTAAATAAAAACGACGCGCTTACCGGAATGATAGACATCAGTGTAAACTCGCGGATACGTGTAGGATATGCTTATGATATTGTAACAAGCCAGTTGCCGGGTTTTCAGAACGGGTCGCATGAAGTTTCTATTAGCATTGGCTTCGGAAGAAGAAATGGAAGAATATTAAGCCCACGTTATTTTTAAAATAATATGAAAAAAATAGCTGTACTTATTCTATTAATAATTAATGTTATAGCACTGGCCAACGCGCAGGAACAGCCCACTAAAAAAAATATTGCCGATAATTTTTTTGAACGGTACGAGTACGCTAAGGCGGTAGTTATTTATTTAGAACTGGCCGCCCAAAATAACCCCAAAATACACGCTGTTGAGCGCATTGCAGATTGTTACCGCCTGATGGAAGATTATGACAACGCTGAAACATGGTACCAAAAAGCAACAGCCTATCCTGACGCGGCAATTATAGATTATTATTATTATGCCGAGATTTTATTACGTAACAAAAAATTTAAAGAAGCTAAGGAACAGTATAAGGAATATTATGATAAAGCAGAAAACGCCGATCAGCTTCAATTTAAATTAGCGGCATGTGATTCGGCTGCTGCATGGGTAAAATTAACCAGCCATTATACCATAAAAAACGAACAGCGGTTTAATTCCAAATACTCCGACTGGGGCCTGAACTATTTTGGAAAAACAGGGTTTATTTTTACATCCGACCGTAAAGTAACCGACAAGAAAACTGCAGTTTATGAGCGTAACGGTAACGGCTATTTCAAATTATACCAATCGGATGGCGATACAATTATTCCATTTCTGTTGAATACAAAAAATAAGGCATTTTTTGATGGCCAATACAACATCGGGCCAATGGTTGTTAACACCGCCCAGGATACGGCCTATATTACTATTACCACCACCGTTCCTAAGCACTCGTTGCCCACTGACAAAAAGGAGAAAGGCAGTACACAAATTTTATATACCCGCCGCCTGCAATTGATAATGGCAACAAAAACTAATGGGCAATGGGGTAATTTTGTGGGCTTTCCGTATAATAATATAAATAAGTATTCGGTTGGTAATGCAACGCTGTCAAAAGCCGGGGATGTGATCTATTTTACATCGGATATGCCGGGGGGCGAAGGAAAAACTGATATATGGTACTGCGTTAAACAAAGCAATGGTAGTTGGGACAAACCGGTTAATTGCGGTAAAATCATTAACACCAAACAAGATGAGTCTTTCCCTGTCATCAATAGTGATGGCGCTTTATATTTTTCATCAAATGGTTTGCCCGGAATGGGCGGCCTTGATATTTTCAGGGCCAAAGGCGCCAAAGACAACTGGGACAAACCCGAAAATTTAAAATATCCTATAAACAGCACCAGTGATGATTTTTATTACGTGAAACAGGATAACTTAAGCGGGTTCTTTTCCTCGAATCGTGAAAGCGGGCAGGGAAGCGATGATATTTATAGTTTTAGTTACAAACCTCCTGTCGTGATTGTAGCAGCACCGAAAATAGTTGTGCAACCAATACAACCCATACAACAACCGGTAATAAAAAACCCAATATTGAATTTAAAAAAGGGTGAAAGTTTAGTTTTAAAGAATATTTACTATGATCTTAACAAATCAGACATACGCCCGGATGCTGCGGTTGAACTGGATAAGCTGGCAGCAATATTAAAAGATCACCCTACTATACGTTTGGAACTATCCTCTCATACCGATTCGAGGGCGCCTGCTGCTTATAACATGGCCCTATCAAACCGCAGGGCAGCATCGGCAGTCGCTTATTTAGTAAAGCAAGGTATTTCGGCAGGCAGGTTGGTGCCCAAAGGCTATGGCGAGACCCGTTTGCTTAATCAATGCGTTAAGGGCGTACACTGTACCGAAGCGGAGCACCAATTAAACCGGCGAACTGAAGTTAAAATATTAAGCGAGTAACCCTCTCCTGTTTTATTAACTAACTCATGTCAAACATGAACAGAACAAAAACTCTCTTGTCGGGTTATGCCTTTGCAGCAATGTTGTTGTAATGTAAATTTTAGCGTTGAATAGATGTTTAAACATCTATTTGTATTACATTTGTCCTAAATAAAACAATCAAATCATGGCAACAGCAACAAAATGGGTACTTGACCCAATGCACTCAGAAGTACAGTTTAAGGTAAAACACCTGGTTATATCAACTGTAAGCGGCTTTTTTAAAAGTTTTGAAGGATCATTAACAAATGACAATGACGACTTTGAAGGCGCAGCAATTGAATTTACATTAGATATTAACAGCATCGACACTAATCAAACCCAGCGCGATGAGCATTTAAAATCAGCTGAGTTTTTTGACGCGGCAAAATATCCGCATATTAAATTCAAATCCTCTTCATTTACAAAAACTGATGATGATAATTATAAATTAGCCGGCGACCTTACCATTAAAGATGTAACCAAACCGGTTACGCTTGATGTTGAATACGGCGGCTCGGCAGCTGATTTTTACGGAAACATAAAAGCCGGTTTTGAAGTTAGCGGTAAAATAAACCGTAAAGACTTTGGCTTAACCTGGGATGGCGTTACCGAAGCAGGCGCAATTGTAGTTGGTGAAGATATTAAGATCACTATAAACGCTCAATTTGCAAAACAAGCGTAATTGATTTCGTCCCGATAGCAATCGGGATCGGATGTTCAATTTCGAAATTATATGATTTACTGGTATATTATAAATGCAATCCGATATTGGATTGCATTTATGGTATATAAGGATTTTAACTTCACAATTCAAAGTAAATATGTTAATTTTGATGTAACATTAATTGGCAATGAAAACATTAAACATTTCTATATCAGATATTGAGTATAAAAAATTTGGTTTACAGAACGATCGGCTTACTTTTACAGATTTCGTTGACCTGATTAGTAATGAGTTATCGCGTCAAAACCTTAACAGGTGCATTGAACTTGCAGAAAAATATGGATTGTCGAAATTGACAATGGACGATATTAGCAAAGAAGTAAAAGCTGTAAGAAAAAATGCAAAAAATAATACTCGATACTAATGTCTTAGTCTCAGGCTTAATTCAAAAAAACTATCCTTACCTAATTATCTACGAGGTTTTTAATAGTAATCAAATTGAGCTTTGTATTTCAGATATACTAATGTTTGAATATTATGAAGTATTAAATCGTAAAAAGTTTTCAAAATATCCCGATTTTCTTATCAAAGCTGAAGCATTACTTGTTGATATTGAAAAAAAGGCGATACTATTCAAACCCACTACAATTCTTAATATAATTGATGATTCAGCAGATAACCGGCTTTTAGAACTTGCAGAAGAATGCGAGGCTAATTTTCTGATAACAGGCAATACAAACGATTTTAAAATTACAAATTACAAAAAAACTCAAATAATATCACCCAAAGAATATTACGAAAATCACTGTCCATATTAAATTAGTAATAAGGCATAAATATTGTAAAGCTAAAATGCGAAACGTCCGGTAGTAATGGGATGAAATCTGAAATTAAGACATGCTAATCAAGATATATCCCGAAAATCCAAATCCAAAATCTATTGAACAGGTAGTTGATGTATTACGCAAAGGGGGGCTAATCATCTATCCTACTGATACGGTTTATGGTTTGGGATGTGACATTACGAATCACAAGGCTATTGAAGCTATTTGCAGGATAAGGAACATACTGCCCGATAAGGCCAACTTCTCGTTTATATGCTATGATCTGAGCCATATATCAGATTATATTAAGCCTATAGACAATACCACGTTCAGGGTGTTAAAAAAGGCCTTACCCGGGCCATTTACCTTTATTTTTAATGCCAACCACAATGTACCCAAACTATTAAGCTCCAATAAAAAAACAGTAGGCATAAGGGTTCCTGATAATGATATAGCGCGCTGTATAGTGAAAGAGCTGGGGAATCCTATTCTTTCAACCTCTATTAAAGATGATGACGAGATCATTGAGTACTCTACCGATCCTGAACTGATCCATGAAAAATACCAGGACCTGGTTGATATGGTGATAGATGGCGGCTATGGTGATAATATTGCGTCCACTGTGGTTGACTGCACATCGGGCAACTTTGATATTATACGAGAAGGTAAAGGGGAATTAGAGTTGTATTTATAATGACGGCTTAATTGAACTAATAAACGCCGGTATCTTATTTAAATAATTTTCCTGTTCCAAAAGTTTCACAAATTTACTGCCTACTATTGCGCCGTTGGCATATTCGCAGGCTTTTTTAAATGTAGCGTTATCAGCTATGCCAAACCCGATAATGGTCGGGTTCTTCAATTGCATGGCTTTAATACGCTTGTAATAATCCTCAATACTGTCTGATACATCTAAATTTCCCCCGGTTATAGATGAAGATGAAAGCAGGTAGATAAAACTATTGCTTAACTCATCAATTTTGCGGATGCGATCAGCCGATGTTTGCGGGGTTACTAAAAAAATATTGCTCAGGTTATTATCCTTAAAAAAACCGGCGTACAGGGTTTCATACTCGTACATAGGCAAATCGGGTACAATAACGCCGTCTATACCTGCTTCGGCTGCTTTTTTGCAGAATCGCTCCACACCAAATTGTACTATAGGGTTAACATAACCCATTAACAATATAGGGATGGTTACCCGTTTACGCAGGTCTTTTAATTGCTCAAACAGTAAATTAAGGGTCATCCCGTTATCCAGCGCTTGTTGCGAGCTATGCTGAATGGTTGGCCCGTCGGCTACAGGATCAGAATAAGGAAAGCCTATCTCCAAAAAATCGGCTCCGGCTTTTTCCAGCGCTAGGGCAATATCAACTGTAGTATCCAGTTCCGGATAACCGGCTGTGTAGTAAATGGATAATAGATTCTTATTCTTTGTAGCAAAAAGCTTGTTCAGACGGTTCATTTGCAGTTTTTAGTTGATGGTTCATAGTTCATGGTGATTGTTACTATGAACTATCAACCATGATACATGAACTATTTAAAAGCCAAAGTATTTTATATATGTATCCAGGTCTTTATCGCCCCTACCCGAAAGACAGATAATCACGTTATCATCTTTCTTAAATTTCATTTTTTCTAACTGTGCCAGCGCGTGTGCCGATTCAATAGCCGGAATGATGCCTTCCAACTGGCAGCATAATAAGCCTGCCTGCAGGGCTTCATCATCGGTAACACTTGCATACTGCGCGCGGTTTATTTTGTAAAGGTGCGCGTGCTGCGGGCCTATACCGGGATAATCTAATCCCGCTGATATAGAATAGGGCTCAACCACCTGCCCGTCGTCGGTTTGCATGAGTATGGTACGGCTACCATGCAAAACCCCTTCCCTGCCCAAAAAGGTAGTCGCTGCCGAATGGCCGCTGTTTACACCTTTTCCGGCCGCTTCAACGGCGACGAGTTTAACGCTTTCATCATCTAAAAAATGATAGAACATACCCATCGCGTTGCTGCCGCCACCTACGCAGGCCATTACATATTCGGGTAACTCTTTACCGGTATGTTCCAATAATTGCTTTTTAGCTTCGAGGGATATAATAGACTGGAACCGCGCCACCATATCAGGGTAAGGATATGGCCCAACAACTGATCCGATTATATAATGCGTATCAACCGGGTTGGCTATCCAGTCGCGCAGGGCCTCATTGGTGGCGTCCTTCAATGTTTTACTGCCCGACCTTGCCGGAACTACCTTTGCGCCCAGCATCTTCATACGCGACACGTTAGGGGCCTGCCTCGCCATATCAACCTCGCCCATATAAACCACGCATTCAATACCTTTTAACGCGCAAACGGTCGCCGTTGCAACGCCATGCTGACCCGCGCCTGTTTCGGCTATGATACGTTTTTTACCCAGGCGTTGGGCAAGCAATATCTGGCCGATAGCATTATTAATTTTATGCGATCCGGTATGGTTAAGGTCCTCTCGTTTTAAAAATATGTTGGCCCCGTATTTTTCTGAATACCTTTTAGCATAATACAGCGGAGAGGGCCTGCCCACATAATCTTTTAAAAGCAGGTCAAATTCAGCCTTAAAATCAGCATCATTTATAATACTTAAATATTTTTGCCGCAATTCTTCCACATTGGGGTACAGCATTTCCGGCACATACGCGCCTCCAAAATCGCCGTAATATCCTTGATCGTTAACTCCGTATTTCATGCGCGGTATATTGTTTTAACAGGTTAAATGCCTGTTTTAATTTTTCTATATCTTTCATACCCGGCGCTGTTTCAAAACGGCTGTTCAGGTCAACGCCATAAAATTGGGGATGTGCAATTTTTTTTATTTCTTCTAAATTGTCCAAACTTAACCCCCCGCTTAAAAAAAACGGCACGTTTAATTTATATTTATTTAAAACGTTCCAGTTAAATGTTTGGCCCGAGCCACCGTGTATAGCTGTCTTTGTATCAAACAGGAAATAATCAACTTTACCCGCATAAGCGTTTAATTGGTTGAAATCAAAATCATTATCCAAGCCAAACGCTTTTATAACAGTAACCTTATTTCTGAATGAGTCGGCAAATTCAGGACTTTCTTTACCATGCAATTGTATGGCATTAAAGCCATAATTATCAATAAGCGTGTTAATATTTTCCTTTATTTCATCAACCAAAACAGCGGTTTTAAAAACAACCGCAGAGACATCATTCAATACATCAGCAGGCATATCGCCAATAAACCTGGGCGAATGTTTATAATTGATAAAGCCCATGTAATCAGGACCTAAACCTGCCACTGCTTTAATATTTTCAGGATCTCTTAATCCGCAAACCTTTATTTTCATTTTAGTTATCCAAAAGGTTTTTAAAACTTGCCAATGCCTTTTTACTTAACAGGGAGTTTTCTGCTTCATAAAAACAATCGCCAAAGCTGTTTTGCGGATTTATTGTTTTAATGGCCAATGCCGCGTTCGCTAAAACCACATTGCTTTGCGCGGTAGTGCAATCTCCCATTAACACCTGCATAAAAATAGCTGCCGATTCGCTAACGGTGTTTCCGCCTGTAATTGCCGAGGGATCGATCCTTTCAAATCCAATGCTTTTTAAGGTATTTATCTTTTCTCCATCAACCGAAAAAGTTTTAAAATCGCAGGTTAACGAAATTTCATCATAACCGTCAAGCGCGTTCAATATGGTATATTTTCTGTCAGACCGCTGATAAAGATAAGCATACATCCGCGCCAGTTCTAAATTATACACCCCCACCAGTTGATTTTTTGGCATAGCCGGGTTAACCATTGGGCCGAGCATATTAAAAAATGTTTTAACACCCAGTTCTTTTCGTATAGGCGCCACCGTTTTCATTGCCGGGTGAAATAAAGGAGCGTGCAAAAAACAAATATTAGCAGTATCAATGCTGCGCCTGAGTGCATCGGCATTATTGGTGAATTGGTAGCCCAGGTATTCCATCACATTCGAGGAGCCGCAGCCGGAAGAAACCCCATAATTGCCATGTTTGGCTACTTTATAGCCTGCACCCGCAACCACGAACGAAGCAAGGGTAGATATATTAAACGTGTCCTTTCCATCACCACCGGTTCCGCAAAGATCGATAAGGTCGCCCGACTCCAGGTCAATAGCAAGGCAAAGCTCCAGCATGGCATCCCTGAAACCCTCTAATTCGTTAACGGTAATATTGCGCATACAATAAGCCGTCATAAACGCGGCCATTTGTGAGTTATTATATAACCCCTGCGATATCAATGTTAAAATATCACGCGCCTGTTCGCGGGTAAGTGTTTTATTTTCAAAAAGATGGTTTAAAATAGGTTTCATATAGGGGTTCAGTTAAAAAGATCATTAAACGTTTAAACAAAAAAAGGCTACCCAACGGCAACCCTTTAACTATAATTTAAATAACATAGGTTTGCCTTACGATTTCCCGTTAAGCCACCACCAATTATTGTTTAAACTTTTAATTATCATTTATGCACAAATATGGAAATAGTTTTTTCTAAAAGCAAGTATAATGATAAATTTACGGTGATGTTGGATTAGTTATTGGGTTATTAAGTTATTAGTTACTTGGCCCAGTACGACTTATAAACTTAATAATTAACTTGATCAACTATATACTCAATAACTCAATAACTCAATAACTCAATAACTCAATAACTCAATAACTCAATAACTCAAT
>Ga0206912_1067_pt1 | contig 31538 bp, 18 predicted proteins | sample Alteio_BWOrgHeat_75_FD_152933 | JGI IMG/M metagenome (GOLD analysis project Ga0206912, IMG submission 152933) | Enriched cells from forest soil in Barre Woods Harvard Forest LTER site, Petersham, Massachusetts, United States -... | ecosystem: Environmental > Terrestrial > Soil > Temperate forest >... | reverse complement strand
TGCTGCTGGAGTGTTAGACGATGGCGCATTGTCGTCTCAAAATTGGACCCGCTTTGAAAAAGTTTTTGCTCCTAAAGTAAAGGGAGGCTGGAATCTGGACGAAGCGTCAAAAGGAATGCCTCTCGACTTTTTTGTTTTATACTCGTCTATCGCTTCTCTTCTAGGATCTGTAGGTCAAAGCAATTATGCAGCCGCAAATGCTTATCTAGATGCACTTGCCCACCTTAGGCAGCAGCAGCATTTGCCAGCGCTCAGCATCAATTGGGGCCCCTGGGCAGAAGTGGGAATGGCCGCTAAACTCACAGAGCAACATCAAGCGAGTGGCTTCGTTGCCCTTAAACCCGAAGATGCCATTCATGCCCTTGAGTTTGCTCTAGAACAAAATAAAATTCAGGTCATGATTGCGGATTGGAAATTGTTCTCACAAAAAATACCGATTGAACTTCCACTATTAAGCAATCTATCCGCAAAAAAAGCCGAAAAAGAATTCCTACTTATTCAGAAAATCCAAGAAGCAAATTCAAGTCAAAGAAAAGATATCTTAGAGGAATATTTCCAAAATCTCATCAGCGGAATTCTTGGAACCACGCAACCCGTTAAAGAGGATCGTGGATTAACCGATATAGGCATGGATTCCATCATGGCGGTCGAATTGAAAAATAAAATTCAAGGTCACATAGGCAAAATCCATTCTTTCCCAGCCACTTTTGCTTTTGATTATCCCAGCATTGGAGCCATGATCCACTATTTCGAAACGAATATTTTCCCCTTAATTGGCATCCAAGAAGCTGAAACAAAACGGCTAGAAGAGGAAAAACGCAAAGAAGAAGAGGAATTAAAACAAGCGAGTATCGATGATGACGAAATTGCAAAGCTGTTGACAATGAGAGAGTTACATTAAATTAAAATATTTAATATAATCATAATATGAAAGAAGAAAATCTACAAAAGCTCACCCCTTTGCAAAAAGCGTTTTATTTTTTAAAACAAGCTGACGAAAAAATTGCAAAGTTAGAAAAAGAGCGTGCAGAACCGATCGCTATCATAGGTTTGGGATGTCGATTTCCTGGTGGCGGCAATACTCCCGATAATTTTTGGCAAATCCTCGAGCAAGGTGTCGATACAATCCGCGAAATCCCGAAAGAGCGTTGGGATGTCGATGCCTATTACGATTCTCATCCAGGAACATTAGGCAAGATGTACACGCGCTATGGGGGCTTCTTAACCGAAAATATCGACTTTTTTGATGCGCAATTTTTCGGGATCGCCCCCAAAGAAGTAGAACTTATGGATCCTCAACAAAGACTCGTCTTAGAAGTGACCTGGGAGGCTTTGGAAAACGCTTCTATCAATCCTTATGATTTAAGGGGAACCTCTACAGGCATCTTTATCGGCGTTTGCAACCATGATTTTAGTGATGTTGTAAGTAAAAATTTACCTGATGAAGAGAAAGAATTTTACCTTTTAACAGGAAATACAATTAGCATTTTGTCTGGAAGGATGGCCTATATATTGGGTTTAACTGGTCCAAGCGTTTCAATGGATACGGCCTGCTCATCCTCCCTCACAGCTCTCCACGAAGCTTGCCAAAGTTTGCGTTCTGGTGAATGCAATTTAGCCTTATCGGGCGGCGTGAATATCCTTCTTAACCCTGATATCCATATGGGTTTTTGCGCAGCTAATGCGTTAGCTCCAGACGGTCATTGCAAGACATTCGATGCTAGAGGTGATGGATATGTGCGTGGAGAAGGGTGTGGAATGATTGTTTTGAAAAGACTTTCCGATGCCCTTGCTGATAAGAATCCAATTATCGCCGTTATCAGAAGCAGCGCGATCAATCAAGATGGCCCAAGATCTGGGCTTACCGTCCCCAGTAAAGAAGCACAAGCCTCCTTAATACGGTCTGCGCTGACAAAGGCCCATCTTGAACCTGATTCAATCGATCTCATCGAAGCTCATGGAACGGGAACACCCCTCGGTGACCCAATCGAAATTGGCGCCTTAAGCTCCGTTTTCGCAGGCAGAAAAGATAAACCCTTTTACGTTGGATCCGTTAAAACGAACTGTGGGCATCTCGAAGGGGCTGCTGGAGTGATTGGGGTGATTAAAATGGCTTTGGCTTTGCAACGCGGGATGATTCCTGCTCATTTGAATTTTGAAAAACTCAACCCCCATATCAGCTTAGACGCCCTTCAAGTCCAAATTCCCCTGAAGAGTGTTCCTTGGCCGAAAAGCGACCATCCGCGCAGAGGCGGCGTAAATGCCTTTGGATTTAGCGGCACAAATGCGCACGCTATTCTTGAAGAAGCGCCTCCCAATGCGAAAACATCGACACTCAAAAGACCCTCCCATCTTTTAACTCTTTCTACAAAAAATGAAAAAGCCCTCGTGGAATTAGTCCAAAGTTACAAGAACTACTTGAGCGCTCATCCTGAAGTCAATTTAGGTGATTTAGTTTTCACAGCGAATACCGGCCGCGCTCATTTTGAATCGCGATTAGCCATCGTAGCGGACAATGTTCCCGAACTCCTTTCCATTTTGCAAAATGAGGATCTTACGATCAGTGAGGCACCTGTGAAACGCCCCAAAATCGCCTTTCTTTTCACAGGACAAGGGTCCCAATACCCAAAAATGGGGAAACAACTGTATGACGCGCAGCCTCTATTCAAAACGACTATCGATCATTGCGCAAGTATCTTGGATAAATTATTAGACAAACCTCTCCTTGAAATTCTGTTCAAGGAGGATACGAATGAAATCCGCGAAATCGATCGCACAGGCTATGCTCAACCGGCCTTATTTGCTTTTGAGTATGCCTTAGCTGAACTTTGGAAAAGCTGGGGGATTATCCCTGATTTTGTCATGGGCCATAGTGCAGGTGAATATGTAGCAGCAACAGTCGCAGGCATCATTTCTTTAGAAGATGGCTTAAAGCTCATTGCAGCAAGGGCCCGCTTAATGCAGGCGTTGCCCCCAGGAGGGGCCATGGCCTCACTTGCGATGGATGTCGGCACGGTTAAAAAAGCCATCGCCGAATGCAATGCACAAGTGGAAATTGGGGCCATCAATGGTCCTATGCAAACGGTCATCTCTGGGGAAGCAGCAGGGGTAGACAAGGTTTTAGACTACTTTAAAGAGCGCAACATCAAAATGCGTCGTCTTTACATCACGATTGCTTCTCATTCGAAGTTGATGGAGCCTATGTTGGACGAATTTTTGAAAGTAGCAGAGACCATTGTGCACCATCCTCCAAAAATCAGCTTCGTCTCCAATTTAACGGGACAAGTGGTGAGTTCGGAGGTCTTAACTCCCTCCTATTGGACAAAGCACATTCGCCAACCGGTTCAATTTAACAAAGGAATCGCGGAGCTCGTCTCCCAAGATACCACTATATTCTTAGAGATAGGACCGCACCCTGTCTTGGTAGGATTGGGTTCTGAATGTGTCCCAGAAGGGAAGGGAAATTGGTTGCCCAGTTTAAGAAGGGATCATGATGAATGGAAAACGATTCTGGAGAGTGTCGGACAACTCTATCGATTAGGAGCAAAAATCGACTGGAAAGCCTTTGAAGCGCCGTATGAAAATAAACACATCCTTCTGCCCAATTATCCCTTCCAGCGTGAAAGATATTGGCCCAAAGCCTTGTCACAGACAAAAATAGCCAAGCGTCCATCCGAGGATGTCTTCAAACAATGGTGTTACCAAATGGTTTGGAAAAAGGCGCAAGATGTCCATCCTGATCTAAATAAGTTAAAGGGGAACTGGCTGATAGTCTCAGATGGAAAAGAGTTAAGCCGGCATCTGATCGAAAAACTCCAAGAGATGGGGAGTCTCTGCACGGTTTTGAAAGACGAGAACAACGACCTCACGTTATTGCAAAAAGGCTCTTTTAAGGGGATTTTGTGTGTAGGAATTTCGGTAAAAAATGCGCTCACACTTTCTCAAGCTTTAGTTAAGTTAAATCAAGCGCCTTCATTGTGCTTTGTCACATGGGGCGTTCATCCTTTGACAGACACACCCGTGAATTTGTCTCAGGCGCCTTTGGTTGGTTTCTTCCGTAGCTTTGCTTTGGAGTATCCCGATCTCGACGCTCTCCACGTCGATCTCGATGCGCAAAATGACGCAAGAGTTAATGTCGAGCTATTGTTAGCGGAATTGGCCACGCAGGGTAAAGATAATCAGGTGGCCTATAGAAAATCCACTCGCTTCGTTCCCAGAATTGTGCATCTTCCTGTTCCAGAAAAGAAAACAGTAACTATTGATGCGCAAGGTAGCTATTTAATTACAGGCGGATTAGGTGCTTTAGGGTTAAAAACTGCCGAATGGCTTGTGTTAAAAGGAGCACGCCACCTTGTATTAACGGGTCGTAAAGGCGCCTCAGAATCGAATCGCGAATGGCTTCGATCTTTAGAAATTCAAGGGGTTAAAGTAGAAACCGTTCGGTGCGACATCAGCCAAGAAAATGAGGTAGCATCCCTGATGCAAAAATTTGGGACACAGTGGCCGACACTAAAAGGCATCATTCATTCCGCCGGGATTTTACATGATGCTTTATTGTCCCAGCAAGAGTGGTCCTATTTCGAAGAGGTATTTGCACCAAAAGTCTCCGGAGCTTCCCTCTTACATCAATATTCATTGAAACAGCCGTTGGATTTCTGCGTCTTTTATTCATCAGCGGCCTCGCTTGGCAATCCAGGACAGACGAATTATTCCGCAGCTAATGCTTATTTGGATGCGCTCGCTCATTATCGACGTCAGCAAGGACTACCTGCACTTTCAATTGGTTGGGGACCATGGGGAGAGATTGGACTTGCGATGCATTCTGCTAAGCAGCTTGAAAAAGTGGGTTGGAATCCCCTACCTACCCATTTGGGAATTAAAACTTTAGAGTATCTTTTAGAACAAAATGCAGAGCACGTTCTTGTGGCAGATGTCGACTGGAAAACCTATCAACAAAGTCAAGCACAAGAATCGATTTTGTTCAGCGAGCTTGTTCCCCAACAAGAAGTTAAAGAGCATGAAACACTGCTCCAAAAGTTAGAAATGAGCGTTTCAGGTGAAAGAGAATTGCTTTTGCGTGCTCATCTCCAAAATGTCGTTAGAAAAATTCTGGGCTTGCCAACTTCGCAAATGATTAAAAATGACCAAGGGTTTTTCGAAAGCGGGATGGATTCACTGATGGCCGTACAGCTGAAAAATAAACTACAACATGATGTGGGACCGAATTTTAAACTTGCTTCTTCATTGGCCTTTGATCATCCCACAATAAATTCCTTGGCTCGGTTTTTGAAGGATTTGATGTTTCCAGAACAACAAGAAAACATATCACCAACTGTTAGTGCTGTTACAATAGAAGAAGAAGTCAATTCCATGGATCTCGATGATATTAAAAAGTTAATTGAGGAATACAGTGAATAAGGAAGAAGAACTCCTGCAGCTTGTCAAAAAGTCAGCCGTCACCATAAAGACGATGGGACTTGAGCTTAAAAAACTAAGAGAACAGCTCAACGAACCCATCGCGATTATCGGGATGGGCTGCCGCTTTCCAGGAGGAGCAAATAGTCCCACTGAATTTTGGGAACTGCTCAAAAAAGGTTTTGATGGAATCAGCTTAGTACCGGAAGAGCGCTGGGATGTGGATGCCTATTATGATCCGGACCCAGCAGTACCTGGTAAAATGTATTCGAATAAGGGAGGATTCTTAAATACTCCAATCGATCAGTTTGATGCTTCTTTTTTTGGTATTTCGCCAAGGGAAGCCGAGTTTATGGATCCCCAACAGAGACTGATTTTGGAAGTTTCATGGGAAGCTTTGGAAAATGCTGGAGTTAATCCTAAGGGTCTTTTAGATACATCAACGGGTGTATTTTTTGCTAGCTGTACGCATGACTATTCTGATCTGCTCATGAAATATGGTTCAGAAGAAGAGGTCAATGCTTATATGGCAACGGGCAATGCTGCGAGTGTTCTTTCTGGACGGCTATCCTATATTTTAGGATTGCAAGGACCGAGTGCGACAATTGATACAGCCTGTTCTTCATCAATTGTTGCGCTTAATGTCGCTTGCCAAAGTTTGCATTCAAAGCAGTGCCATCTAGCGATTATGGGTGGGATAAATCTCCTCTTAAATCCAACGCTAACCATCAACTTTTGCAAGGCCAACATGTTGTCTAAAGAGGGTCTTTGTAAAACATTTGATGCTCGCGCAGATGGTTTTGTTAGAGCTGAAGGGTGTGGCGTTGTCATTCTCAAACGACTTTCTGATGCATTAAAGGATAGAGATCGCATTCTAGCGTTGATTCGTGCCGTAAATGTCAATCAAGATGGTTCAAGTTCAGGTCTTACAGTCCCCAATGGCGATGCGCAAGTAAAATTGATTCAAACAGCTCTAGATCGGTCACTTGTAAAAACAAATGAAATCGATTATATCGAAACTCACGGAACCGGAACTTCTCTCGGCGATCCGATCGAAGTGAGTGCTTTAAACAGAGTTTTTGGAGGAAAGCGTGAAGATCCACTTTGGTTAGGTACAGTCAAAACCAATATTGGGCATTTAGAAGGAGCTGCAGGCATTGCTGGCCTAATAAAACTCGTCTTAGCCTTAGAACATAGCGCGATTCCAACCCATCTACATCTTGAAACGATTAGTCCACACATTGACCTTGAAGCAATTCCCGCAAAAATTCCTTTAAGTTTAACACCTTGGCCAAAAAGTGAAAGCCACCCACGCCTAGCTGGAATTAGCGCCTTCGGGTTTGGCGGAACAAATGCGCACGCTATTGTGCAAGAAGCTCCCTTTCGTGAAAAAACGCCATTCATCGATCGCCCTTTGCATCTCCTTACCTTATCCGGAAAAACAGAAAGGGCTTTGGATGAGCAATTGGAGAATTTGATTATACATCTTAATCTGCATCCAGAGCTTCCCCTCGCGGATATCGCGTTCACTTTAAATGCTGGGCGAGCTCCTTTTGAGCATCGTTTAGTTGTCACAGGGATCTCAACTCAAGAAATCATGAACAAATTAAAGACAGGTTCCTTCAAGAGAGAAAAAGTGCACGCACCGCCTCTTTTAGCTTTTCAATTTTCAGATCATGGCGATCCAACCAACAAAACCCTTGAGACGCAAGAAGTGTTTAAAAAAGCTTTCGTGCGTTGTGAAAATGTCTTGCATTTAGCAGAAGGTCGCATTTTTGCTTATCAATATGCCCTTTTAGAACTTTGGAAAAGTTGGGGGATAAAACCCAATGTCGTTATAGGCGAAGGTATTGGAGAATATGCTGCAGCCTTAGCAGCAGAACTTATCTCCTTAGAAGAAGCTTTGCAACTCGTTGTTACCAAAAACCTCTCCATTCAACCAAAACTTCCTAAGTTTAAGTTTATCTCCAATTTGACTGGGCAACCTGTTGGCACGGAAAGTTTACAGGCCAATTATTGGGAAGAAATTCTCCAAAAGCCTAGCAAGTATAAAGAGGGTGTGCAATTTCTTAAGGAGCAAGGTTACGATTTAATAAATTTGGCTCCTGATACTAATTGGGAAACTTTGATCGAAACTTTATCACGTCTCTATTTGAAAGGCATTCCCATCGATTGGAAGGGCTTTGATGCACCCTATCAACGTGAAAAGCTCCCTTTGCCCACTTATCCTTTTCAACGCGAGCGTTTCTGGGCAAAAGTTTTAGAAAGAAAACCAACCTCTGTCGACTTTAACACACTCATCTGGGAAGAAACTCCCGTTGTGAAGGATAAGGATAAGAATTTAGCTAAAGGACTCTCTATAGTTTTTAGCGACAATAGCCCAATCGCGCAAGCACTATGCGCCCATCTGGGAACTTGCGTCATTGCAAAGAGTGGCGAGTGGGACATTTTGAAAAGCGACAAACCGATTCAATCGATCTATTTCTTTGGAGGAGTCAATGTTGCTAACGTGGAAGCACTCAGCGCAGAGGAGCTATTGAAATTACAGGAGATAAGTTGCGGGGCAGCACTTGCCTTGGTACAAAGCTTAGAACAGCGCAAAGAATTTCCCCGTTTAGTCTTTGTGACGCATAGTGTGGAGAAAAATATCGTTTCTAGTCCATTGGTGGGTTTTTTGCGCACAGTTCACCAGGAGTATCGTCACATTAAATCGGTGCATGTTGATGTAGATGCTGAAACAGATTTCCAAGTCTTGCTTGATGAGAGTGGAGATGAAGGTGAAGTGACTTACCGAGAGAAAAAACGCTATGTGCCGCGGCTTATCCCCGTTAAAGCAGAGCCGGAGAATCTGGCTATGGACTCAGAAGCCCTCTATTTAATTACGGGGGGTTTTGGTGCACTTGGCTTGGCCATGGCAGAGAATATGATCGCAAAAGGGGCTAAACACCTACTTTTGCTCAGTCGCCGCAAAGGGAATATTCAGGATAAACTCGACACCTGGATCAAAAAAGGAATTGATGTCCAAACGCGCGAGCTCGATATCGCTAACGAGAGCCAAGTAGAGCATCTTCTTGAAGGGATAATTGCTGCAGGAGTACCCCTTAAAGGCATCATCCATTCTGCGGGAGTCATGGACGATGCTATTTTGCGCAACCAGAGCTGGGATAAATTTGTCCATGTATTTGATTCCAAATTAAAAGGGAGCTGGAACTTACATAAGCTAACCCAAAGCTTAAGAATCCAACTAGATTTCTTCGTTCTCTTTTCTTCGCTTTCTGCCCTCATGGGTATTCCAGGTCAAAGCAACTATGCTGCTGCTAATAGTTTTCTCGATGCACTTGCTGTTTATCGCAGGGCTAAAGGGCTCCCTGCTTTAAGCATTAATTGGGGGGCATGGGAAGAATTTGGGATGGCTACAACTCTCGATAAAGAAGCGCAAGCGAGACGCTATCCTGGAATTAAATCACTTAAAACTGCGCAAGCTTGCAAAGCGTTTAACCAGTCTTTGTTAATGCCCCTAGCCCAAGTGATGATTGCCCCCATTCATCCGAAAGAACTTCTTCAATTATCTAGTTCGTGGAAACCCCTATTCAGCAAGCTTTTACCACGAGAAGGTCCTGTTCTTGCAAAAGATGAATTACCTCTTCTCAACGACCGTCTTCGCAATTTGAATCCCCAGGAAAAAAAATCTTACCTCAATCAGTTCGTACAAGAAAAAGTGTGCCAAGTTTTGGGACTGAACGAGATCGACGAAACTAAAGGATTTTTTGATCTGGGTATGGATTCTATTATGGATCTCGAGTTAAAGAATCTTTTACAGAAAGAGATTGGAGCTGACGTCTCATTAACTGATACTTTAGCATTCAAATACCCTAATTTGATGCTTTTAAGTCAATACATCCAGGAGCTATTGTTAAATAAAACGAGTGCTACACAAACACCGTTTATTATTCCCATCAATCCTTCTGGTACCCATCTTCCCTTATTTTGCTTCCATCCCATCGATGGGGACGTTTATTGCTATTTGCCTTTAGCTAAAGCTCTTGGATCAGACTATCCCCTTTATGGAATCCAAGCGCAAGGCTTTTTTGATGAAAGAGCTTTCCCAAACACCCTATCGGAATTGATCCACGAATATGTCCGCGCCATTCGAAAGATACAAGGCCAAGGGCCTTATCATCTTTTGGGATACTCAGCTGGTGGAATCATCGTGTCTGAAGTTGCTCATGTACTCGAAAGCGAGGGCGAAGAGATTCAATTGTTGATCATCATTGATAAAAGCGAAAAACAACAAAATGCTATCATTTCTCAGCAAGATCCTCTTCGATTCTTTGTCGACGTTCTTAATCTAGCAAATAAGGCTCACATCGCTATTTCATCAAATGAATATCAAAATTCAAACAAAGATGAATTAATCCTGTTAATTTTCGATAAAGCTAAGTCTCAAAATCTATTCACGCAGTATATGAGTTTTGAGGGTTTTAAAAAATATATTGAAGTGAAAAATTTTATTCAAAAGATCTTGAAAGAAAGCGTGTCTAAAGATTTCGTAGCTGTCAATAATTTACTGATTTTTGAGGGAAATATCGATATAGTCGAAACTTTAGGTTATTTAAATAAAGTCAATAATACCCTGCCTGAAAGAACTGAATTAAACTCAAATGGTTACATAGAAAAAACTATACTGCAGTCTGATCATTTTGAGATCCTAAACCCTCCCCATATTAGCTATATAGCCGAGCTTATGCGCAGTTACATTTTGAAAACTTTGGGAGTATCGGTATGAAAATTGGAATGGTTTGTTATGGGACATTAGGAGACATCATGCCATTTGTTGTTTTGGCCAAGAGACTTCTCTCTGCAGGTCATACAGTCAGAATGTGCTCTCACAGTCACTTTTCAGATCTTTTGCAATCCAAAAATTTTGAATTTGTCCCCGTTGGAAATCCCTTTGACCAAGCGCATTTTAATTACGTTTTGGATAAAATTATAGAGATTACTGATCCCGTTGAAAATATCCTTTTTTTTGTGAACAACCGCTATCTTCCCGAGGCAAAAAAATGGTATGAAGATTGTCGTGAGGCTGTAAAGGGGTGTGATGTCGTTGTCTTAAATAATTTTGATCTTGCTGGGCAAGAGGCAGCTTCTGTCAATAACATCCCTTGGGTCACTTTTATTCCCTGTCCCGGCTATGTCCCCACAGCTTATTATCCGCCGCTCTCTTTTCCTCAGTTGGGAAGGTGGATCAATCCACTCTCTTGGTTTGTCTTAAACCGCATCTTAAGAAAAATCTACGATGTTCCCTTCAATAATTTCTTGCGCTCGATTAATCGACCAGAGCGTCGTGATATCGCAAATATCTCCATGTATTCGAAAGATCTCAATTTAATAGGAGCATCGCCCGCGCTTTGCACCGAATATCCCGATCGGCCAAATAACTTTAAATTTACCGGTGCTTGGATTGATCGCTACGATAGCTCCTACGTTCCTTCGAAAGAGCTAGAACAATTTTTAAAGGCGGGATCGCCTCCCATTGTTGTCTCCTTTAGCTCTATGGGAGGGACGCATGGCAATGAAACAGCCAAGACAATTGTAGAGGTTATCGAGTCTTTAAATGAGCGCGCAATTATCCAAAAGGGTTGGTTAGAGATGGTTAGCCATACGGATAATCCGAACATATTTTTTGCACCCTTTATTCCCCATTCTTACCTTTTTAGGTATGCCTCCTTAGTGATCCAGCACGGAGGTGCAGGAACTACACAAACAGCCTGTGCAGCCGGGGTTCCTTCGATTATCATTCCCTTTTTAGGGGATCAATTTTATTGGGGCAAATTGCTTCATGAAAAAAAATTAGGTCCTCCTATGATTCCCATCTCTAAATTGAATAAAGAAAATCTAAAAGAGGCCATCGAGAAGACTTTACATAATAAACTGTACAAGCAAAATTGCGTAGCTATGCAAGAGCGCATGGCTAAAGAGGATGGACCTTCAGTAGCCCTATCCTTTCTTGAAGAATTCAGAAGGCGAGGAGAATAACATGCCTATTGATCAAATGTATTGGCAAACAGTTTTGTCTGGATTTACAGAACCTAAGGTACTTGGGATCAAAAAAACAACCAAGCCCGGTGCTGGACCCCTCTACGAGGAAGAAACAATTAATCTCCAGACGGAATTAGACGAATCTACAGAAAGGCTCTTACTTGGTGCGTATGGGTATTTGATCAGTTGTTACAGCGGTAATGATGACATCATTTTCGGCTTTCAAACAGAAGAGGGGGAAGAACCAATCCCGGTTCGAATCACTATCCAACAGAATACGACCGTGGCCTCCTACTTAGAACAGCTTCAACACCAATTAAATGAAAGCAGACAGAATAAATTTGTACCGGAAGATACACTGTTCGATAATATTGTTACTTTTTGCAATTTGAAAACTAAAAAATATTCTCTGTACACCTTTTTTTCAGAAAATCGAGTAAAATTTATATATGACGCTAATTCCTATGAGAAATCAGCCATCCAACAATTTGCCACACATTTCAAAGAAATATTCAATACATTCATTCAACATCCCGATAGTGATTTATTGACCTTATCACTTTTAACAAAAGCTGAACAACAAAAGATTTTAATCGATTGGAATCGAACGGAAACGGAATATCCAAATCAGACAACGATTCACCAACTTTTTGAAGAACAGGTCGTGAAGACACCCAACAATGTCGCACTAGTCTATGAAAATCAATCGATGAGCTATCTACAGCTTAATGAGAAAGCCAATCAACTGGCTCATCATTTGCGGGAATTAAAAGTTAAACCTGATACCTTGATTGGTATCTGCATGGAAAGGTCTCTCGACTTACTCGTGGGTATCTATGGAATCTTGAAGTCGGATGCTGGCTATGTTCCTTTGGATCCCGGTTATCCTGAAGATCGTTTAGAGTATATATTAGAGAATAGCCAGGCTACAATCCTTATCACCGAGTCGAAGCTAGCGGAAAAGTTTTCCGCTTTTAAAGGTCATCTTATCGTCATGGAATCGATAGAAAAGGAGATCAGCTCCTTATCGAAGCTAAATCTTGAAGCCAACGCTAAACCCAACAACCTAGCTTATGTCATTTATACTTCCGGCTCAACAGGAAAGCCGAAAGGCGTGATGATTGAACATAGAGGCGCAATTAATCTGCTATTTACATTACAGAAGAAATTTCCTGTTAAGGAAAGCGATTCCTACATTTTAAAAACATCCATCATGTTTGATGTTTCTATACCTGAGCTATTTGGATGGTTTTTCGAAGGGGGAAGGTTGGTAATCTCTAAACAAGGAGATGAAAAAGACGCTAGTCGAATCTTAGAGACAATACAAAAGAACAAGGTCTCGCATGTGAACCTTGTCCCTTCTCTTGCACAAGTATGGGTCGATAGCGTTTCAAATAGCGAATTAAATAAATTGAAGGTTTTAAAATACATGATATTTGCTGGAGAAGCACTCCTCAGAAACCTCGTGATTGTATTAAAAGAAAAGGTTCATGTGATTAATGCCTATGGTCCAACAGAAACCGTCGTTTACTCCTCATCCTTTGATACACTTGACAATTTCAACGGGAACCCACCGATTGGAAAGCCCTTTTTTAACACTAAAGTCTATATCTTAGATCATCATATGCGAGCACTTCCTATAGGTATTCCCGGAGAGTTGCATATTGGGGGTGATTGTTTAGCGCGAGGCTATTTCAATAGACCGGATCTTACAGCTGAAAAATTCGTAAAAAATCCATTTAACGCTGATTCTTTGCTATACAAAACGGGCGATCTATGCCGCTACATGCCCGATGGGAATATAGAATATCTCGGACGAATCGATTTTCAAGTCAAAATCCGCGGCTTTAGGATCGAATTAGGTGAAATTGAAGCCGGTATGGCTACCCATCCCAAAATTAAGGAAGCTCTTGTTTTGGCACGTGAAAATCAGGCGGGTGAAAAATATCTAGTTGCCTATTGCACTTTAAAAGATGCCGGACAAACACTTGAAACCACTGAGTTAGCTGACTATTTAAAGGGATTTCTCCCTGAATATATGATTCCCTCCGCTTTTGTGACGATGTCATCCTTTCCTCTAACCTCAAATAGTAAAATCAATCGCAAAGCCCTTCCAGAGCCACAAATTTCAACAAACCGAAACTACAGACCCCCTACAAGTTCATGGGAAATTAAGTTGGCAGATCTTTGGTCTGAAGTGTTTCAAGTCAAACCCATTGGATTAGATGATAACTTTTTTGGATTAGGTGGAAATTCCTTATCTGCTATGCGCATTATTGCGAAGATAAAGAAGTCGCTTTCCAAAGATATTTCAATCAAGGATTTATATGAGAATCCCACGCTAGCAGAGCTCGCGCCTATCGTCAATCGTGCAAAAAACTCTAGTGACAAAGAAGAATTAGCGAAGGTTCCCTATCGCCCCCTTGAGATCATCCCTCTTAGCTATATGCAATGGTTGATGTTGTTAACAAAGATCAGTACTCCAGAAGATCCGGAAGACTTCAATATTCATGCCAGAAAGAGAGTGAATGGCAAATTAAACATTGACGCTTTGTATTTTGCATTTAATTGCATTTTCAAAAAACATCCCGTAATTACCTATTATCTTTCAGAAGAAGATACTCTTCTTTTTTCTCAGAAAAACTTTGACTTCAGAATAAATGAAAAGGATATTCGGCATCTTTCTTCAGAAGATAAGGAAAGTGAACTTTATTCTTCAATGAAAGCGTTAGCGAATAAAGCCACATGGGAAAAAGGATTTCCTTTAATTGCAGCGAGTTTATTTTATTTAGAAGATAATGTTTCTGAGTTGCAAGTCTCTTTGTCCCATGTAGTATTTGATAGAATATCCATCGATGTTATTTTTTCTGATCTGTCTAAATATTATTCAGAGTATCAAAGCGGCATTAAATCCGATGATAGGCCCGAAGCTGTTTTTCAATTTCAAGATTATATAATTGATGAAAGAAAGCAGGTAGAAAAGAATTTGAATCGAGATATCGCTTTTTGGGAGAACTATTGTCAGGATATAGCATCCGTAAATTTAATATCTATGGAACAAACCGAATATGCCTATTCCACCTTCATGGATCTTACTGAAAACGATAGAGAGAAAATCGAACAATTTTGCCGTTCAAACAATTTGAATATTGTTCATTTTTTAGGAGCCGTGTGCGCTCAGGTTCTCAAAAAGTTCACTAAAAGTGACGAAGAGGAAAAAGATGGAAAAAATTTCTTCCTGTTTTTTTTAAAAGCCCCTCGGGAACAAGAAATGTACGACAAAACTTTAGGTCAATTCTTAGATGTTCAATTTACAAAAATATCAACAAACAAACTTCATTCGCTCGTAGAAGCGACGAATCTTATTAAACAATCAGCAGTTGAAACTGCAGAATATCAGGGATGTCCTGCTGTCGTAAGATATATTGTTTTCTTGAATAATGCGGATAAAACGAGAAGCAGTTTTTTTGACAGTATATTAAAATATATCAGCACTGTTTTTGCATCCATTTATACCTTTTTTAAATACGGCAAGAAACACAATTTCAACAATAATCTGCTACAATTTGTATATTCGTTTCATTTTTCTCAACTGATGAAAACAAATCAACGTCCTTGGCTAATTTTTATTAATGTTCTTGATACTTTCTTAGAAAAGAACACGCCCGAGGAAATTTTCGGTCTTAAAACATATAAAGCACCAAATTATGAAGAACTAAATTCTAGTGACAAAAACGAAGTGTTTTTCACTTTTCAAAAAGATGTCAACACTGGAGTTTATAAACTTGTGATTGCCAGCAATTTATCATCTGAAATGAAAGAAAAGTTGGGAAGAGAGGTGATCAACACTATTCGCAGAGGGTTAAAGCCATGACAATTCGATTATTTATTCTCTTGATAGCGATCCTTACTTTTGCTGTCGATCTCATTACGAGTATGATTCCAGCTACTCTTTGGTACTGGCAAGCGCATTTTGGATGGGGTCCTGCAAAACTGAGTATATTGGCTTCATTAAGCATTTTAAGTGATATTTTTTTCGGTTTTATGACTGGCTTTTTGGCTGAATCCATCGGAAAAATTAGAAGCCTTTTTATTGCCTTAGCATTGATTATTCTTTCAGGTTTACTCTTTTCACTCGCTGACAATTTTGCAATAGTAACACTGGGAGCAATCGCAGCGGGAGCTTCAGCAGGCATATCTACTGTGAGTACGGCTTCTTTGATTTCCGATCATTTTGAAAAGGAGACCCATGGTAGTCGGTTTAGTCAATTAAATATCTTCATGGATCTTGGAGCTCTTTTTGGGCTTTGTTACATGGTGCTTATTGCGCCTAAGGTTTTTTTAGGATTACCTGGTTGGCGCATTGGTTATGCATTCGTGACTCTATTGCTCGTCATTTTTATCATTTTTATTATAGTTAGAAATTTGAATTCCAAAAAGGAAGATGCTAAGGAAATCCCACTCCATCAGGCATCTGAAACTTTGATTCTGACAAAGTTCAAAGATCTTGTTAAAAATAAAATGATTTTATCGATTTATTGTGTTGAGGTTCTTGAAAGTATTGGGTGGGCATTTATAGCTTATTGGGTCTTATGGCTTCAATTGATCGGTTTTAAAGGCTATCAACTATTAGCGCTTGTTATGGCAGGCATTATCTCCCGTATTATTGCTTGGATGATTGCTGGGAAAGTGAGTGATTGGATATTTTCACGTTATGGACAAAACGGAAGAATCCATCTTTTCCAGATGAGCCTTTTTATTGGGATGTTTATGGGATACATTCTATTTAGTGCTTTACCGAAAGATTCTTCCTATTTTCTAGCTTATTTGGTTGTCATGAGCCTACAGGGACTTTTATCCTATTGGACTCTCAATAGCACGCTGATTAGTGGCTACTTAAATAAAGACTTGAGTGGTCCTGGCTTTTCATTCTTAAGACTTTGTATGTTAATAGGAACAAGTCTTGGATTGGTTCTCGTTGGTTTAATTTCCGAGAATGTTTTTAATTATCATGTTGAACGCTCGACAGTCGAAAATTTTGCAACAGCTCTTCAACCCCAAGTTTCCAATGCAATTGCATTAGCTAAGAGTCTGCTTTTAGTTTATCTATTTTCAAACAGCCTCAGCATCCTCATTTATTTTTATCTTCTAAAATACCCGCGCAAAATATGAGCAAAAGTGGGGTCTAAGGTACTTCGCATTGCCAGGCCAAGGGGTGTTAGTCCGTAGTTGACATTGGCCCCATGCTTGATATTTGGAAATGAACGGAAAAGTTGATCGCAACATTCTAAATTTTTGGGTTGCTGCTTTGAGAATCTCCATGATTTTCTTTGACAATTAGATAACGGCTCTGTATCGTCCCCTAGCCTAAAAAAGAAATGTGGTGTGCACTCTATTTTATTGACCTTGTATATAAGCTTATGTATAATTGGGTGAGGGGATGAAGAAAAAGGATTTAGAAAAAAGGTTAAAAAGATCAGGTTGGTGGTTAGCTCGACACGGTGGAAATCATGATATATGGACAAATGGAACCATGACAAATCAGGTTCCGAGGCATAATGAGGTCAATGAGCTTCTTGCTAAAAGTATCCTAAGAGAAGCTGAAAAATATCCAGGAGAAGGAAAGAAATAGCTATATGGAAATGGAAGGAAAAATTTGGAAAAGTAAAAAGCATTGGCTAGTTAAAGTGCCCTCTTTGAATGTCACAACTCAAGGAGAGACCCGTGCGGAAGCTTTATTTATGATTAAAGATGCAATCATGGAATACATGAAGTACTACTTTGAATCCGAAACCAAAGGTTTTGAACTGCAAGTTATGGATTATAAGAAATCAGTTATAGGAATTTCAGCGAATAACACGAAACTGTTGCTAGCCTTATCTTTGAGAAAACAACGGGAAAAAAGTGGTTCAACAGTTCGTGAAGTATCTGAACGTCTAGGTTCAAGCTCCCCTAATTCTTATGCACAATATGAAAAGGGAAAGACCAGAATCTCCTTAGATCAATATGAGAAACTCTTGTATGCAGCAAATCCTTATCAGCAACGCCACTTGAGGATAATTTAGGTCTCTAAAAGTTCGTACAGGCTGTTCATTCTCTAATCTGGGTGAAGTATCCACCCAAAAATTTCTTGTGCATAAAACATTTACTTGCTATGTCCCAGACAATATTTATGAGCAAGACACGCTACTGCTACGCACTATTTCTCATGCTGGTTTTGGTTTCAGGGTGCAAAAGCCCAGAACCTGAATCGACTCCCCCCACTGAGGTCAAGACCGTCATCATCGAACCCACTATCATCCCCGCGATTAACGAATTCGTTGGATTTACGGATAGCTCCCACCTCGTAGAGATGCGGGCGAGGGTCGAAGGATATTTGGACAAAATTGCCTATCGAGAAGGTTCATTAGTTAAACAGGGTGAGCTTCTCTTTCAAATCGACCCCAGGCCCTTTCAGGATAGCCTGGAGCAGGCCAAAGGCGAACTGATGCAAAAGCAAGCGCTTTTATGGAATGCCAAAAAGACGACAGAGCGCTACAAGGTACTGTATGGGCAAAAAGCAGCCAGCCAGCGCGACTTAGATGATGCCACAGCCAATCAGCTCTCTTTAGAAGCGCAAGTCGTCTCCGCGACGGCCGCGGTGGAAAGCGCCGCCCTGAACCTAAGCTTCACCACCATCAAAAGCCCGATCACCGGCTTGTCGGCAAAATCGATCTACCGTGAAGGCGATCTCATTACGCCAGGCACAAATGGATTATTGACCTCCATCCAGGCCATTGATCCCTCCTGGGTCTATTTCAGCGTTTCAGAGTACCAAATGCTAGAGTGGAACCGCCTCCAAAAAAAAGGTCAGCTGATTGTTCCTGAAGAAGATCAGTTTCAGTTGCAACTTGTTTTAGCCGATGGCTCCCTTTATCCACACTTGGGAACCGTCGATTTTAACCAGCCCTTCTTTGATCAGAAAACTGGCACCATGACCGTGCGAGGCATTATTCCCAATCCCGATAATGATCTTTTACCCGGGCAGTTTGTGCGCATCCGCGTCATCGGCGCGAAGTACCCCAACGCCATTGCAGTGCCACAAGAAGCCGTTCTGCAAGGAAAAACGGGCATGTATGTCTTCATCGTCTCCGAAGGAAAAGCTAAAATGCAAAATGTCGTGACGGGCGACTGGGTGAATAACCAATGGATCATCTTAGAAGGGCTGCTCAAAGGCGATGAAGTGATTATTTCTGGAGTCAATAAAGTAGGAAATGGTTCACCCGTCAAAGTGATCAACAAAAATCAACCGACAACTCCATGATCTCACGGTTTTTCATCGATCGTCCCATCTTTGCAGCCGTCATCAGCATTCTTTTAGTCTTTGCTGGCCTTGTCGCCATGTTCAATCTGCCTATCGAGCAATATCCCAACCTCACTCCGCCCCAGATCGAAGTCACCACACAATACCCTGGAGCTAATGCTCAGACGGTATCTGACACTGTTGCTGCCCCCCTTGAAAATCAGATCCTCGGCGTCGAAAACATGATCTACATGTACTCGCAGAGCTCTTCGACCGGCAGTTATTCTCTCAATGTATTTTTTGATATTGGAACGAATCCCGATATCGCTCAAGTCAATGTCCAAAACCAGATGAACATCGCCACATCCTTGCTTCCTGATCAGGTCCAAAAGCAGGGCATCATCACAAAAAAGCAATCGCCTTCCTTTCTAATGCTTGTCTCTGTCGATTGTCCTGATGGGCGCTACGACGAGCTCTTCGTCAACAACTACGCCAACATCAACGTGGTGACAAACCTCGAATTGATTCCTGGAATCAGCCAGGTGGAAATCATCAATTCGCGCCAATACGCCATGCGCTTATGGTTAAAACCGGACCGCATGGCCCAAATGGGAATTAGCGCAGGGGATGTGATCGCCGCTGTCCAAGATCAAAACGCGCAATACCCCCTAGGCCTGCTGGGAGCGCCCCCAACAGACAAACCGGTTGTCTTAACGATTCCCATGAATTCGAAAGGACGCCTGGAAAATCCGAAACAGTTCGACAATATCATCATCAAAGAAAATCCCGACGGGTCCATCGTCTATTTCAAAGATATCGGCCATGCTGAACTTGGTGCGCAAAGCTATGACGTTAATGGCTATCTCGACAAAAAAAATTCCACCCTCATCGCCATCTTTCAACAATATGGCGCCAATGCTCTGGATGTGTCTGAAAAGGTGAAAACCACCATGGAAACCCTCTCCAAAACCTTTCCAAAAGGGATTGAGTGGGCGATTCCTTATGACACGACCCAGTTTGTGCGCATCTCCATCCGCGAAGTTGTTAAAACAATTTTTGAAGCTGCCATTCTTGTGACATTGGTCGTCTTTTTGTTCTTGCAAAACCTGCGGGCAACTTTGATTCCGACAATTGCCATGCTGGTTTCGATCGTAGGCACGTTTACAGGGATGTACCTGCTGGGATTTTCTTTTAACCTCCTTACGCTTTTCGGGCTTGTCTTAGCCATCGGCATCGTGGTCGACGATGCGATTGTGGTCATCGAGAATGTCGAAAGGAATATGCGCACCTTTGGGCTAAATTCCAAAGAGGCTGCCCGCCGCGCCATGGATGAAGTCACCGTCCCTATCATTGCCATCGTTCTCGTCCTCTGCGCCGTTTTCGTACCCGTAGCCTTTATGGGTGGCATAGCAGGACAACTCTATAAACAATTTGCCGTGACGATCTCTATTTCTGTCGTTATTTCTGGAATTGTGGCCCTGACACTAAGTCCTGCACTGGCTTCGATCCTTTTGAAAGAGGGACATAAAAGCTCCAAATTTGGCGACTGGTTCAATGCCCATTTTGATAGATTCACAAACAGCTATAAAAAAGGGGCTGAGTGGTTGATTGTCAGGGAGGGCTTGGGTTTAGCTTTTTTTGCTCTGATCATCGCCGCTCTTCTTTTCCTTGTAAAAACGATTCCGACGAGTTTTGTGCCTGAAGAAGATCAAGGCTATCTGATTACGCTGGCCATGCTTCCGGATGGGATGAGTTTAGATCAAAACGATCTCATCTCCAAAAAAGTGCAAGATATCGCGTTGGAGAATCCCAATGTGAAAACAATCGTTTCGATGGTGGGCTACAGCCTGCTAGAGGGGCTCGATCGCACCAATCGATCCACCTACTTCATCGGTCTAAAAGACTGGGATCAGCGCACGAAAAAAGATCAGAAGGCTGGGGCCATTCTGGAGCAATTGGGGGGGAAATATTACGCAATTCCTGAAGCCATCATCCCGACCTTCAATCCCCCGTCGATCCAGGGCCTTGGCACTGTGGGCGGGTTTGAAAGCTGGATTCAAAACCGCGGCGAGGGTAACTTATACAAGCTCGAAGAGGTTTCGAAGAAATTTATTGAAAGGGCAAACCAGCGCAAAGAACTCGCCGGTTTGTCCTTGACACTCGATGTCGATTCCAAACAATTTTTCCTGGATTTAGATAGGGAAAAATCGCGCGCTCTTTCTGTCCCTGTTGCCGATGTGTACCAAACTCTACAGACGATGTTTGGGTCGTTTTATGTCAATAACTTCAACAAATTTGGGCGCGTCTATCAGGTGTTATTGCAGGCAGAATCCCAATACCGCACCAAGCCCGATGATATCGGGATGGTCTATGTGCGCTCAAACAATGGCGAAATGGTCCCGCTTAACTCTCTTATCCAAGTCAAAAATGTGGCTGGACCGACCCTTGTGAGCCGCTTTAATACTTTTCCAGCCTCCCGAATCAATGGAGAGGCAGCCGAAGGGTATAGCTCCGGCCAGGCCATGCAAGCGATGCAGGAAGTGGCGGCGGAGGTTTTGCCAGATGATATGAGCTTTGCCTGGGATGGCCAAGCCTATCAGGAGACGAAAACAGGCGGGTCTTCTACCAAGGCTTTGATCGGCGGCATGATCGTCGTTTTCTTAATTCTCTCAGCCTTATATGAACGCTGGTCCCTCCCCTTCTCCATCTTGTTGGCAGTACCTTTTGGCCTCTTTGGTGCCTTTTTGGCGATCTGGTTCCGAGGTTTAGATAACGACGTCTTCTTCCAGATCGGCTTGGTGACGTTGATTGCGCTCGCAGCAAAAAATGCGATCCTCATTGTAGAATTTGCTGCCGACAAACATAAGGAAGGGATGTCTTACGAGGATGCTGCTGTGGAAGCAGGTCATTTGCGCTTTCGCGCCATTTTGATGACCTCGTTGACTTTTATCTTAGGCGTCCTGCCGCTTGTCACCAGCACGGGGGCTGGCGCCAATAGCCGTCACTCTGTTGGGACTGGTGTCATGGGTGGCATGATCGCGGCGACAGCCTTTGCCGTTTTCTTTGTTCCCCTTTTCTATAAGATCATCGGCTCGCGTTTTGGGGGTAAGAGTGATTAGAACTCTCTTGCTTTCCCTGGTGCTCCTATTTTCCTTCTCTTCATGCCTGTTTCGACCTCATTTCTCAAGACCGCCTGTGGAAACGCCGGAGGCCTGGCGTTTTCCTGCAGATGAAGACAACGTCATCGCTAATCTCAGGTGGTGGGAACAGTTCCAGGATCCTGTCCTCAATCAGCTTATCGTGACGGCCTTGGAAAACAACAACGATCTCAAGGTGGCTGTCCACCGCGTCTACGAGTTTTACTCGACCCTTGGAATCGTCAGCGCGGCTTTGTGGCCAGCGATCACAGGAAATGCGGCTGCCAATCGAAACGAAGTCTCCCTAACCCTAGTGCCAACAACGGTTGCCCCTAACCAACGCGTTTTCAATCAATATATCACTTTGCTTAACTTATCTTACGAAGTGGACATCTGGGGGCGCATCCACAGCGCCACAGACGCTGCTTTGGCTGATCTTCTATCACAAATCGAAGCGCGTCGTGGTGTTGTTTTAACTCTCGTCTCCTCCGTTGCCATTGCCTACATCCAGCTGCGCCAGTTCGATAAACAGCTCGAAATTGCCCATGACACGTATAAATCGCGGATTGATTCTTACAATCTTGCCAAGATTCGCTACCAAGAAGGCCTTACATCAGATCTAGAGGTCCAACAAGCGGCGAGCGAGGTGCAATCGGCCTTAGTAGAAGTCAAACAGCTAGAGATTTCCATTCCGCGCACCGAAAACCAAATCAGCGCCCTGCTTGGAATTCTTCCGCAGCCAATTCCTCGCGGTACGAGCATCACACAACTGAACATGCCCTTTGAAGTTCCGGCAGGCCTGCCCTCAGATATCCTTTTCAATCGTCCCGATATTATGCAAGCAGAGCAGAATCTCTCAGCGACGGTTTCTCGCGTTGGCGAAGCGATCGCGGCGATGTTTCCGCAAATATCGCTTACAGGTTTCTATGGGAATGAAAGTTCTGAATTGCATAAACTTTTGACTGCGCCTAGTCGCGCTTGGCAGTACGGGATTGCACTGCTCTCTCCTGTCTTTGATGCGGGGAAGCTAGGGTACGCGGTCAATGTCGCTGTTGCCGTTCAAAAGCAGGCTCTCTACAGATACTTCCAAGTGATCATCAATGCCTTTGCGGAAGTGAATACGGCTCTCATCGCTCACCAGAAATCGAAGGAACTGGTGCATGTCCTCTTTCAACAGGTGGACATCTTGAAGGAGTACCTCCATCTTGCCACCCTGCAGTACAACAATGGCCAAACCGATTACCTCAACGTGCTAGACGCCGAACGCACCCTCTTTCAATCCCAGCTTGACCTAGCCCAAGCGCAAGGCGAAGCCTTCACCACCCTAATTCAGCTCTACGCAGCCTTAGGCGGCGGCTGGGTCATCGACGCCGACAACGGCCTCCCCTGCCAAGATAATCCTTAAAGGAATTGCATGTACCAGATCGCCATTCAAATGCTTCTTGGGGATCGCGTTTAAGCGGAAGCCGGTGCAATTTTCACCCCGGCCTTCTCTTGCTTGAGGAATAAAAAACTTAGCTTGATTCTCATTTGAACATTCGGCATTTAAAAAAAACCGAACAGAAGATTTGTATGAAAAGAAAAGTTGAGATAGAATCAAAATTTGAGGCAATAAGATGATAGATCCACTTACAACTTTACCTTTAAAAAAGATTATCGCTTTTTGTCAAAAGCATCCTATAATTTCAAAATTGTCCCTTTTTGGTTCAGCACTTTCTGGTAACCTGCGAGAAGATAGCGATATCGATTTTCTTGTAGAATTTGTACCCGACAAAACCCCTTCTCTCTTTGTGCTTATTGATCTTGAAGATGAGTTGAAAAATATTGTTGGAAGAAAAACTGATCTTCGCACTCCCGAAGAATTAAGTCATTTTTTTAGAGATGAAGTTCTGACCCATGCAAAAACTATATATGTTAGATCGTGATCTTGCTCGTTTTCAACATATGTTAGAAGCTTCTCGAGCTGCAGTCTCACATTTATCGGGCAAAAGCAGGGAAGATCTCGATTATAACCGTTTGTTATTGAATGGAGTTGTGCGCGAACTCGAAATATTGGGTGAAGCTGCCTCTCAAGTTACACAAGCCTCTAGAGAAAAATATCCTTACTTGCCTTGGCGTGAAATGATTGGATTACGTAATAGGTTAATACACGCTTACTTTGATGTAAATATTCAGACAATCTGGCTTGTTATTAAGGAATCCCTCCCTTCATTAGTCCTTCAACTTGAAGAAATTCTTAGAAGTTGGCCTGAACGAAAATAAATCCTAAACCACTGGAGAATGCATGCGCTTCGCTATTTTTGCGGTTTCTTTAATGTCTTTAGTCGCTAGCCTGGGACAAATGTATGCCGATGCTGAATCCCCCTGCAAGGATTATCAGCTGCATATTTGCGCCTTTCATATTGCTAAAGATGATCCTAAAGTTGTCATCGAGACCCAACATTACTGCTCTCATTTAAGGGAAGGCCTATTTCAATGTTTGCTTTTCGAGACTACCGCAAAGGGCGTGCAGCCAAAACTGCTGGGAGTGGAATATGTCATCAGCGACGACCTTTACCAAAAGTTGTCTCCTGCTGAAAAACTTTTTTGGCATCCTCACGATTTCGAAGTGCGTCAGGGATTGTTGGCAACTATAGGCCTTTCGGAAAAAGAAGACCAAGATGTGATGAAAGCCTTGGTAAAGACGTGGGGCAAGACGTGGCATACATGGCCCGATCCAAAAACAGACTTGCCCTTAGGGTCGCCTCGCCTGATGTGGTCCGCTACAAAGCAGGGAGCCATCCCCGAAAAGATGATCAAAGAGCGAGATGAGCGTTGGGATATCAATACAGCGGAATTAAAGAAAGAGAGAGATAGTTATTTGCCTCACTAAAAGCTAAGGCCGCTCACGCAAAATATGGGCAAAAGTGGGGTCTAAGGTACTTCTCTTTGCAAGTGCAAGGGGTGTTAGTCCGTCATTATTTTTCAAGCCCGCATCTGCACCCGCGGCAAGCAGAATTTGGAGGTTTTCTGGTTCAGCCGTAAATAAAGATTTATGTAGGGGCGTACAACCTGAAAAATTTTTTGCATTCACATTTGCTCCCGCTCTGATGAGGGTACGGGTGATCTCTGGAACCATGGAAAAATGAAGAGGCGTACTTCCAGAAGAAAAATTGGCACAATTTACACTCGACCCTGAAGCAAGCAAGAGCTTAATGACTTCTAATCTATCGTATTCAACGGCCAAATGTAGCAGAGTTTCACCTTGGTCATTACGGAAATTGACATTGGCCCCATATTGGATCAAGGTCTTCATTATTTCCGTTGGATTCGGAGCAAATTTACAAACCCAATACAGGGCAGTTATATTATCTTGAGATGTAATATCGATATCGCATTCCAAAGAAATAAACTTTTCAGTCCACTCTTTGTCTCTGCCAAATAATCGTAAAATATCGTCAAAAGTATATACAAACACATTTCGCGCTCCATGATATATCTCTGGCGATGCTTCGTATCGAATTGTTTTTAGCGTAGGAAAATCGTAAACTTCATCTTCAGTTTCAGGACAATTCCTGAGATCTAGATGTTGTAAGTTTTGACAAGTTGGGAGAACAAATTTGAGGTTTATATTTAGAAAAGATAACGCTACTACAGATGGAGGGAGGGCTGTACAAAAGTCATCATTTATATTTGGGATTGAATCAATGATCTTGACTTTCTCTAAGTCAATACAATCTTTCAAATCTTCCAGAGGGGCTGATCTAGCATATCTTTCTTCTTCAGTGGGCTTTAAAGATCGAATAGTGATTTCTTTAATACGGCGCGTCTTCATTTGCTGCAAAATGTTTTTCACAAGTGGAAGCGGACAAGCAGCGAATTCTACTTGCTTGATATTTGGAAATGAACGGAAAAGTTGATCGCAACTTTCTAAATTTTTGGGTTGCTGCTTTGAGAATCTCCATGTAGTGATCTGCTTATTAAAAAATTGGCGGAAACGCCGACAAACGCGCGAAAGCGAAGGATGATAGCGGTCGAATGCCAACTTTAAAATCATCGCTACTACATCACTTGGACATATCTTTAATTGATCATTCCAAGTAATTGTAATCCGACTCGTTAGACTAACATCTGTATCTAATCTGCTTAATTGCGAACTAATCATTTTTCACCTAAAGCCTTTAATTTTTTGGCAGCGACCCTTTTGAGAAGATTAGCATCTTGAGTCTTGGTGCGAGAAACATACAGGAGGTCGGCGCGCTCTTTCACAAAGCTGTTGAAACTCTTATAGACTAAAAGCGCTTTGTAACGTGCCTTGGAAGGGGAAAATTGGCGCGAGAGCTGCTCTGCAAGAAGACCGAGAAAAATGGCTTTCGCTCCTGACCAACCGCAGTTTCCACAAGGCTGCTGTTTTTGATGGATTTCAGCTTCTTTTTTTAATTCTAAAAGCGCATCAAGGTCTTGCGCAAAGAAGACAGAGCTGCAACAACTTGTGGTAGGGTTGTCTTGTAGAAGCTTGATGGCCTCCGCCATTTTATCGCTTTTGTGCTTATAGATGTGCGCTCCAGAGTTTAACATGGCATTCTGTCTATCCGCCTTTACTAGCTTTTCTTTGGCAAGCATGACGACGTTGATATGGGATTTCCAGCCCGTGAAGAGAATTTCCCGATTTCCAGCTTGGATCGAAGCTAGAAGTTCACCGGGGCTTTTCGAAATATTTTCAGGAGCTCTTTGAACAATGGCTTTCAGTTCCTGCCGATCTTGTTCCGTAAGAAACGGAAATTGGGCCATGAGTTGCGCATTGTCAAGAAAAGCATTTGCCCAGTACGCGAGCTTCTGAGCGGCGAGAAAACGATTAAATCCCTCATAGGAAACTTTAAATGCGCCATCGCTTTCTCCATTCAATCCCCACACATGGGCTAAGAATTTCGCCTCGATAACATCATCAAAGGATACTTTATAGTGATCTGCAATGGCTTTTGCACACTCAAATTGCCCCAAAGCTAGGGCCCAATCGAAAGCGGTAAATTGAGACCCGTCTTTTTGATCTCCACTGGCTCCGCGCGCTAAAAGCTCTTTAACCAATGGGAGGTTTCCTTTCTCGCAGGCGATATAGAGAAGAGACCGCTTGCCGCCACCTTCTATTTTTGCAATTTCATCTGTTAGAAGCTTTGGATCGCGCTCTATAAAAAAATAGATTCTATCGATCGCTTTTGTTGCGCAGAGCTCTTCAAAAGCCATTTTCCCCTCTTCATTGCGATAATAGGTCGATGCCTCCTTACTGAGGAGAAGTTGAACATCCTCATCGATTAGATGAGTTGAAGGGGCCACAACGCCCAGTTGAAAAAGGAATTTTTGCATTTCAAGGGAAACATTCTGAGAAATATTATCGATACCGTCAGGGAGCTTGGCCCCTTTTGCTAGCAGCAGCTTTAATATAGCTACGTTGCCTTTATTTAAGGCCGCAAGGACGACATTGCAATCGATACAAAATTCTTCACAGCCAGCTAAGTGTCCTTCGATTTGCGTCCCTTCTTTAAGGGCGTAGCTGGCAATCTCTTCTTTGTTTTTTCTACAAGCCTCAATGAGGACCATTTTTTGAAACTGCCCTTTTTTATCTTCCGGGACAGATGTTTGGCAAAATGAACGAATAGCCATTAGGTTATTCTCCAGGACCCACAAGCCAATGACTTCTCTAAGAATTTTTGCCTTTTGTTCTGGATCCTGATTCAGATGAAAAAGAAAAACACCCACTTGAGGTGTGGTAAAAAGCCGATTGGCTGTTTCAAGCAATTCTTTGCGCAAAAACTCATCGGTAAGCGCATTGAAAATTTGTTGCACGCGTACGACATCATCTTTTTGAAATGCGTCCCCCAGGATATGTTGTGCGGCCAATCGATCGATCGCAAAAAGGCGTTTTAAGACCTTAATCCCCATATCAGACGAAAGCATTTCTAGGGGAAGCGCTTGGAGCAGTTTGTTTCGAACGAGACCGTGATTTTTAAGCCAATCTTGACTACAGGAAAGAAAAGTCGCTAGCACGCGACTTGCAAATTGGGGCTTCTGCACCATCCGCTCACGCAAAGCGGTAGAATCGTAAGCTGTCAGGCGTAAAGTCACCGCTCGATCAAAACCCATATCTTATCCTAGTCGTTTTTTGGACTCTTTTTTGATTTTTATTTGGCTCAGCAAGTTTTTGTCTGGCGTTTTTACTTTGGCGAGGTAGGCTTGTTCTGAACGATCCTTAACGAAGTGACTCCACTGTTTATAGATCGTCTTTGCGTGTTGCTTTACAGGGTCGTCTGGAAACTTTTTGCGCAAATGGGCGTAGAGGAGAGCTAAAAAGGCTGCCTTGGCGCTATACCAGCCACAGTTTCCACATTTTTGCTCTTTTTGAACAATTTCTGAAACTTTTATTAGTTTGCTCAGATCATTTATTCCCGTTCTAAAAGTCTTTTTTCCTTCTTCCGTCTTTGAATCTGCCAGTAGCTTTTCAAAGGTTTGCAGTAAGTCCTCATCATTACGTACAAATCCTTCAACCCCAACGGGTTTTGTTCCCGTGCGCTCACATTTGAATACATTTTTCCCCTGAAAGACGACAGCATTGATATGCTCATTCCAGCCAGTAAAAAGAAGGACAGAAAGCCCCTTTTGCACCCTTTGGGCGAGCTCTAAAGGTGTCTTCAAAAGATTTTCGGGAGCACTTTGCAAAACGGTTTTTAATTCTTCTCGATCCGCTTTGCTGAGAATTTTTTCATCAAATAACGCGTCATTGTCTAAAAAGAGCGTCGTCCACTCGCTTAAACGCGCCGCTGCTACCTGGCGATTAAAGCCTTCATACTGGGTATTGAAAATAATTTTGACAATTGTAGCATCTTTCTTGACATAGGCGCGCGAGGATGTCTCATCTTGAATGCTCCACACATGGGCCAAAAATTTGTTTTCCAAGAGATCACTAAAGCAAATGTTAGCATGTTTTGCGATGGCGTGAACACATTTGAAGTTTCCATAAGATAGGGCCCAATTCAAGGGGGTGAACCGGCTTGCACATTCCTCGTTCCAATGAGCCCCCTTTTTAAGAAGCTCTTCGGTGAGTGTGACATTGTCCTTTTGACAAGCAATAAAGAGTAGGGTCTTTTTGTTAGAGTCGATCAAATGGATAAGTTCTGGATGCTTATCTAGCAGGGTAAAGTCGTTTTCTACACGCTTGTATAGCTCTTCTACAGAACAGTTGAGAAAGGGCTTTTCGACTGAAGAAGGCGCTGGGGGTAAACCTGTAGGACCTAAAACAATTCCACTCATAAGAATTATTTTAAATCTTCTCTGTTAAGCCCCTATAAAATTGATATTAATGGACTTTAAAGAAGCGGGGGTTTCCAGCCACCCAAGCAGTTCTCCAGCACTCTAGCGACGGCTAAGGCAACGTCATCTTGCCAAGGTTTAGCCAAGACCTGTACGCCAATGGGCAAGCCTTCCTGAGAAGTGCCACAACGCACTACCACCCCAGGCCAACCCGTCAGGTTATGGCTCATCGTATAATTAAAATCCTTGATTTCCTTTAAAGCGCGACCATGGGGCTTAGCGGGCGTTGCTGCCACTGGACAAATGATCGCATCGTAAGGCTGGATAAAATTTAACATATCGATTTTATATTGGTCGATCTCCATCATGCGCAAGCGTAGGTCTGAAACTGAAAATTCGGAAAGTTCAGCCATCTGAACATATTCTTGGAGATGAGGCGAGGGATTGTGTATGCCCATCAATTGCATCCAATGTTTTAAAGATGCACCCTTATCACCCCCAAGGAAAATCGTCTCCCAAAGTAGACGAAAGGCTCTTCCAGAATCCTGTGGACGGTTTTCATCCACTTGATGCACATATTCTTTTAGAGCGAAGGCTGCATCGCGGACCGTATTTTGGGTCTCTTTTGTAGGAGTGGCATAGCCGTCGTCAGTAAAGAAAGCAATTTTTAAGGATTTAAGGTTGACTTGGGAAGGGTCTTTAAAGGGAATCGGCATCGCGTGCGGATCGTTGCCGTTAGGTCCTGAAATAATCGACAAGCTTAAGATGAGGTCATCGACCGTACGAGCCATAGGCCCATTGCTGGCTACATAGCTAAAAAGGCCTCCCGTATTTCCCAAAGTATTTCCCGTGCTTGGAATCCTTCCTTGTGTGGGCTTAATGCCAGCAATACCTGCATTATGAGCGGGAACGCGAATGCTCCCCCCTGCGTCTGAGCCTATTCCCAGGGGAGACCCTCCAGCTGCGATAATCGCAGCTTCTCCCCCACTGCTGCCCCCTGGGGTTCTCTCCAGGTTGTAGGGATTTTTGGTTTGCCCATACATCGCATTGTCGGTTTCTATGCTAAGGAGAAGTTCAGGAACATTGGTCAGCCCTAAGACGATGGCGCCTTCCTTTTTCAAACGAGAAACCACTGTCGCATCTTCCTCCGCAGGGCCCCTTTTAAGCCCGCGACAGGCACAAGAATCGGAAAAGCCTTTGACCTTGAGAGAGTCCTTGATGGTAATGGGAAGACCATGCAACCTCCCCACCGGCTCGCCTGAATTCAACACCCTATCGGCTTCTTTGGCTTGCTTAAGGGCCTCCTCAGGATCGATGGCTTGTATAATCGCATTCAGAATGGGGTTGACCTGCGCAATCCTACGCAGATGCGCTTCCATCACTTCCTTGCAGGAAACCTGTTTCTTTTTAATCTTACTTACAATTTCCGTTGCCGATAAGTAATGTAATTCTTGCATTATCCCCCCAAAACAAAAAGTCATTATAACTCTACTTTGGCATTTTGTAAATCTTTCTTGATAAAATTTTACTTCTTAAACTATTCATGGCTTATGAACTTTACCTACTATCTACTCCCCTTTCTTTGCGCGCTGGGTTCTGTAGCTGCTGCGACCGTCACGCTTCCCAAGGGGGCTACCTTACTCGAAAGTAGAAAAGGTCTTAAGCTCTCTGAACTGCAAAACCGCTATCAAATTAATACAAGGGAAGCCGAAAGCATCCAAAAAGCTAAACAAAAGTATTTCACCCACCCTGGCTACCCTCTAAAATGGTTTAACGAAAGCTTCTTGAAACAAATCCACCGTGAGATGTTTGGCGAAATATGGGATTGGGCAGGTATTTACTATTCTGGACCTTTGCGCAATATCGGCATCGAATCTTCAGATATACCCTCTCAAATGCAGGCCTTATGCAAAGAAGTGCACTACTGTTTAAAAGAAAAGACCTCTCTTACGTTTTTGCAACAAAGCGTTAGAATTCAACATCGCATCCTACAGATTCATCCTTTTACAAATGGCAATGGTAGGTTTGCTCGCTTGGTAGGAGATCTTTATCTACAATCTCTACAAGGGACAAAACCCGATTGGCCAGAGCAGGCCATTTTAGAAGATCTAGAAATACGTCAAACTTATGTGGAGGCCCTAAAACTTGCCGATTCTGGAAATTTTTTCCCGCTAGAACAGCTCTACGAAAGATTTGGCGCGCGCAATCCTTCGATCATGCAAGTTGTCGAAAATCCCTTTTACGAGCGCCATTTTTCCTTGCAAAAGCAGATCGAGCTCATCGCAAATCTTCATGTTTTTGGATGCCCTATCGCGATTGTATTATTGAAAAGCAAAAATAATCCTAGACAGCCTTTTTAAAATCCCTTACATCTAAAAAAATTA
>Ga0206912_1066_pt1 | contig 31551 bp, 30 predicted proteins | sample Alteio_BWOrgHeat_75_FD_152933 | JGI IMG/M metagenome (GOLD analysis project Ga0206912, IMG submission 152933) | Enriched cells from forest soil in Barre Woods Harvard Forest LTER site, Petersham, Massachusetts, United States -... | ecosystem: Environmental > Terrestrial > Soil > Temperate forest >... | reverse complement strand
CGCGAAAGTGCCTAATAAATTGGTTTCATAACCCGCCACTTTTTCAACCGGCTGTACAATACAGGTAGAATTGCGGTGCTCCATGCCATCGCCCGAATTGGTGGGATACACATCATCCAAAAAAGTATATTCGCCATAATCATAAGTGGGCAGTTCGCCATATACCGCTTTTTCTTCGAGCACTACTTTTTGAACCATCTTGCCGAAGTTATCAATAACGTCCTGTCCGTCGGTAGAGTGAACAGTCAGGTTGATGCGTTCTTTCTTTCCATCGGTATTCACCACAGTCCAGCTGGTTTCTTTAAAATCAGAAAGTTCGGTGGGGCTATCCATCATATACTGCATATTAGGCGCGCTATATACATTAGCGCCATCGTGTTTTAACTGGGTGGCTACTTTCCATCCGTATTTATCCAGGTCGTTAAATTCAAATTTCAGAGGGCGTTGTTCGGCACCGGCCAGCCACATAAAAACGGCAGGCATATTCAGGTGCGCGTGGCTCAGGTCAACGCTGGCGTAAGTTCCGTCTGTCCAGTTCGCAAACAAGGTATAACTTACTTTTACGGCATCGCCATGTTCGGCAATTTCATATATATCGCCCTCAATTTGTTTAATTTCAAGTGGGGTGCCATCGGCATTCGCGGCTTTTACATTGTAAACGTTTTTACCAAACTCGTGCGTGGCATATCTTCCGGCCGACGAGCGGCTCATGTGCAAACGCAGCGCGCCCGCGGGGGCCTGCGGAATGGTCATTGTAATTTCGGCCTCGTGGTGTACCGCGTTAGGGAACGATATGGCATAGTAAATAGCCTTAGGCGGGGCCTGCGCGATAGAGACGCCCGTAAATAATGCAGCAATAAACAGCGTTAAAAATACTTTTTTCATGATACCAGTTAATTGCGCTCAAAATACGATTAAAATAATATATCGCAAAAAAGGTGGTGTGCGGGGTTTCCTCCTGCATATTTTCTACAGGCACTTTACACCTAACAATGCGATCGAAAACTTATTCGCAAAAGCCATAACTAAATATTCAGTAATAAAAATAATACATTATTTACCAAGCATTTAATTATAAATTCGGATAACTAAACCAATACTATGAAGCTGATAACCTTAGCTACAATTATCTTTTTTTGCTGTGCTTTTTCAGTCTCTGCCCAAAACTCGTATAGCATAAAAGGTACAACAGTTGATACAGCATTAAAAACCAGGCTAAGTACTACAATAATTATTATGAATGCTAAGGATTCTATCCTTCGTAAATCGGCTTTATCGGCTGATGATGGCACGTTTACCATCACCGGTTTGTCTGCCGGAAGATTCCTGGTATTGATAACTTACCCCGATTACGCCGATTTTGTAGCGCGGATAACGCTTGGCCCAACTAATAAGGAAAATGATTTTGGCAATATAAAAATGAGCCCTACGGCACGTTTGCTGCAGGAGGTGATTATAAAAAGTGAAGTTATCCCAATGAAGATAAAAGGTGATACCACTGAGTTTAACCCCAGGGCGTACGTAATACAACCCAATGATAAGGTTGAAGACTTGTTAAGGCAATTACCCGGTATAGAAATAGATAAGGATGGTAAAATTACCGTGGAGGGCGAACCCGTGCCCAAGGTATTGTTGGATGGCGAGGAGTTTTTCAGGGACGACCCTACATTGATTACGAGGAATATCCGCGCGGATATGGTTGATAGAGTACAGCTATATGATAAAAAAAGCGACCAGGTTACATTTACCGGTATTGACGATGGTATACGCACCAAAACCATTAACATAAAACTAAAAGAGGACAGCAAGGTTGGTTACTTCGGGAAAGTGGATGCAGGTTTAGGAACCGACGGATACTATGAAGGGCAGGGGTTGTTTAACCGGTTTAAAGAAAAGTACAAGTTTTCGGTATACGGAACTGCGTCAAACGACGGAAAGGTAGGGTTGGGGTCACAGGACAATACTTCATTAGGGATGGGCAATGCATAGATAAGCGATGACGATGGTGCAATAACTATTTATGGCAGCAGCGACCCGCTGGATGCCGAAAACTACCGGGCGAGGGGGCTACCGGTATCAAGGACCGGCGGCGTGCATTATGACGGTAAATGGGACAATAATAAAGAATCTATTAATGCCAACTATAAAATTGGCTCGTTAGCCGTTACTACCGACCAGGTTCAGTTGAACAGGTTTAACTTTGATACCTATACAACCATGAATGATTTTACACTGCACCAGTATGATTATACCGAACGGCAAAAACTGGATGCTATTTATACCAAAGTGCTCAGCCCGACATCCAACATCAAACTGGATATTAGCGGAACGGATAAAAACACCAACGCCAATAGTACAAGTGTACAAAACGCATCCTTAAACGACCTGTTAAGGACTATAGACACTAAAGTGCAAAACAATACTAATGAGTCGAAAATATTTACGGCAGATGTATTTTATACCAAAAAGCTAAAAAAAGCGGGCCGCACTATTTCATGGGATGTTAACGGCAACTACGGTAAGACTTATATAAAGCAATACCTTAAAGATGACCGCTATACCGTAGCAACTGCCTCGGATAGCCTGACCGACCAATATAAACCTACAACTACAACAAGCCTGGTTTTAAACAGTAATTTTACCTATACCGAGCCTATATCGCAAAAATTTGCTCTCACATTTAATTATGGGCTGGCCTTAAATAATAGCCAGGCCGATAGGTTATCGTACGACAAATCGGCGCAGGGGGTATATAACGTGTTAGACACTATTTATAGTAACAATTATAAATTTAATGTATTAACCAATCAATTGGGGGCGGTATTTAACCTAAGGGGTGGCGGCACCAAAACCATCTTAACTTTTGGAACGAGGGCAAACTCGGTTAATTTCAGACAAATTGATGAGTTTACAGGCACCATTTTTAAAAGAAATTTCATTAACTGGAAACCGCAGGCAACATTTCAATACCACCCCGGCCCCTCAACAAATCTACGGTTGGAATATAATGGCACGAGCCAGCAACCCTCTATCAGCCAGTTACAGCCGGTTCGGGATAATTCAAACTCGCTTAATATAAGTATAGGCAACCCTAACCTGCAGTCATCATTTTTGCACAGCCTGAGTGGCAGCTACAGGTCATTTAAACCTTTAGCCGACGGCCAGCATATCAGTATTACTGGAAGTTATTCGCTAACGGTGAACCCTATTATCGGCAAAGCTACTGTTGACACGGCTACACTGCGGTCAACCACGCAGGCGGTTAATTTTTCAAAGAGCACCCACTATTACAATTTAAGCATAAGTACAGACCGAAAGATCGCCGCGCTTGGTATGCAGGCCGGCATTAGGGTAAGCACATTCGGTAACAGCAATTACTATATTAACAATGATATTTTATATACCATGTATACACGCAGCTACAGCGCTTCTGTCAATTTACAAAAAAATAAAGTGAAAAAGTATAGCTTTTTGCTTTCGGGAGGGCCAAGTTATACCGCCAGCGGAACTTCGCCGAAGGCAACAGCCGACAATAATAATGCACCGGGATATAATATAAACGGGATTGCAACTGTTTTTCTGCCCTTGAATTTTCAAATCTCATCCGATATCCTGGACACTTATCACGGTAAAACACAATCTGCCCCCTCGCTTACTACAACAATGTGGAACGGGGCGATAAGTAAAACTTTTTTAAAAGACGATAAACTTAAACTATCCCTCGGCGCAAACAACCTGCTTAACCAGGAGCAAAACTACCGCACCCAAAATGGCGGTTATTTTCAGCAAGTTAATTACAATAGCATAAAACGGTTTTTTATGTTTACCGTTTCCTGGGATTTTAAACAATTTGGTACTGTAAAAGATGAACAACCATGAAAACCATCATTATACTACTCATAGGTATTTTAACCGGTAATTTACTGTTTGCGCAAAACAGCAAATTTGTAACTGCCGGTACCATTGACTATGACAAAAGCGTAAATATGTTTGCCATTGGCCGCGAAATCCTTAAATCAGTGCAAACCACCAGTCTTAGTACAGTTTACGCGCAGGCATTTGATCAATATAAAAAAACCCATCCGCAATTTGGCGTAGTTAAAAGCACTCTCATTTTTGCAAATAACAAAACATTGTATACACCGGGTAAAACAGATAATGTAGTGGCATTTATGGGCATTAACCTTGCAGTAAAGCAATTAAGCACGGTTTATACAGATCTGTCGGCAAACAAACGTGTGGTGCAAAAGGATATTTTCGATGATCGCTTCCTGCTAACGGATAGCTTAAGCAAAATAACATGGAAAATAATAGGCGGCAGCGAAGATATTGCCGGTTATAAATGCCGCGAAGCTCATGGCGTTATACAGGATTCGGTATATATAGTGGCTTTTTATACCGATAGGATACGGATAAATAGTGGTCCCGAATCATTTTCGGGATTACCCGGAATGATATTGAAATTGGTTTTACCCAATGAGCATATTACATGGACAGCTACAAAAGTAACTGAAAATATTGCGGCCACCATAGAGCCGCCCAAAAAAGGCAAGCCGTTAACTAATAAGGACTTTTACAATCTCTTAAAAAAAGCTGGTCAAGCCGGTAATACCCTTAAGCTACATATGCTTTAGGGATAATTATTGAATGAGGGAGGGTGGGTACAAGTGGACCACCCCGGACCAGGTGGACCACCCTGGTCCGGGGTGGCCCAATGCAGCTAATTAATCATACCTATGCCGTTCCCGGTCATTGTCTGACCGGTTGGCTATTGTCCTTTTTCGCCGTTTGATATCTTCATCCCGGTGATGGTCGTAAACACTATCAATAACGCTTATATCGCGCTCCTTATCGCGCTCGGCAAAATGAGCATCAGATTCCTGCTTTTTGGCAATGGCAATATCATAAGGCCCCCTTGCCGACATCAGCTTTACAAATACCGGCAAACATTCAAACAAAATAAACAGGTAACCAATAAATGATATAGCGAGGTAAGTATCCAGGTCGCGGGTGCCATTTTCGTTATAGGTTAGCTGGCCAAGCGCCCAATTACGGTCGGCAAAGCCGGCCACTTTTGCGAGGCTGTCCAGCTGGCGTTCGCTAAAGAGGCGCAGGTTGTTCAAGCCTTCATAATCTTTGCGCTGGCCCAGGTATTGGTCCAGCTTTTCAGCATCGGCGGTAACCGTTTTTAAGCGGTCGGTCTTTTCCTGCAAAACGGTTTGTTTTTGTTTGGCGTAGGTTCCGTAGCCTACTATCCCCGATGTTTGGCTATTCTTTTCCCCAAAAACCTCCTCATTCAGCTGGAAGCGCGAACGGTTAACATCCTTTTCGAGCGAGTCTTTTTCCTTCTTCAGATCGGCAATTTTTGCCAACTCCATGCCGTATTTTTCGTTATAGGTTTTTTTCAGCGTATCTATTTTACTGTGCTGCCCCTTTAAATAGGCGGTCTTTAATTTCTGGCGTATCTCTTTGTCAAATATTTTCAGCTCCAGGGGGCGCGATATTACAATGCCTATCATAATAGCTAACAAAATTCGGGGCGAAGCCTGCAGTATCTGCTGATTGGTAGTACCTTCCTTGTTTATGCTTGATACGATGTAGCGGTCCATATTAAAAATGGCCGTGCCCCATAATAAACCAAACAGAATGGCAAATCCTACCGCGAAAGCGTCGCCGTTAAATACAAAATACATGGCATAACCGCCCGACAGAGAGGCAAACAACGCGGTAAAAAATATAGTGGCGCCAATGCCGAAATATTTATTATGCTCAAGCGGGTACTTTTGTAAAGTATCCACGTGCGCGCCCGAACAGAACCAAAAAAACCGGGTAACTTTATCCATCAATTATGCGCTAAAATGTTATAAATATATATGAAACGCACTTAAGTAGCTATTGTTACAAAACAACGACGTAAATATTTAATACATAACACCTACATTTGATCTGTTAAAATAATTTGTAAAACCATGCAAGAGATTACCGTACAGGAACTGAAAGAAAAAATAGATAACGGCGAAGACTTCCAGCTGATCGATGTCAGGGAAGATTTTGAGTACGAAACATCAAATATCGGCGGCTTATTAATACCATTAGGCGGCATTTTAATTGAAGCCGATAAGGTGAGTAAAGATAAACCGGTTGTAATAATGTGCCGCAGCGGCAAACGCAGCGCGGCGGCCATAATGCAGCTGGAACAATTGGGGTATACCAATTTAGCCAACCTGCAAGGCGGTATTTTGGCCTGGGCCGAAGATATTGACCCTACCATAACCGTATATTAGCCATGGGCAAAAAAATAGCGTTGAGTACCTTTTATAACCTATGTATTATTTTATGCCTGCTAATGGGTTATATAGGGTTTACCCATAAAAGCTATGATTATATATTGGCCGCGGTTTTTGGCGGAACCATATTTATTGTATTGAAAATAAAACTGCTAAAAGAAATACGTAACACACTTAAACCTTAAATTTAAAAATATGCTGATCATCATTTTAGGCATCATTGTACTTGTTGTGGGTACCGTGGTTATGCGCTCGCCCGAACCAAACAACCGGTTTGGCGGTACCATACGTATAGTTGGTACAATTATAATTGTTTTAGGAGTAATGTCGTCGGCATTCAAGATCATTGAGCCGGGCAAGGTTGGCGTGCAAACGCTGTTTGGCAAAGTAGAAGATAATGTATTGGAAAGCGGCCTGCATGTAATAAACCCTTTATGTGAAGTAACCACCTTCAGCATCCAAACCGAAAACTATACCATGAGCGCCAAAAGCAATGAAGGGGCTGTTGAGGGCGATGATGCTATAAAAGTATTGTCATCCGATGGGTTGGAGGTTACCATTGATCTTTCGGTGTTGTACAGGGTAAACGCTTCAAAAGCTCCGTTTATACTGCAAAATATAGGCGCTGATTATGAAAGTAAAATAGTGCGCCCGGTTACCCGCACAGCCATCCGCGATAACGCGGTTAGTTACGCGGCGGTCGATCTGTATTCGACCAAAAGGCAGGAATTTCAATATAAAATAAACAAAACCATCAGCGATAATTTTGCAAAGAACGGGCTGGAAGTGCAGCAGGTGCTTATACGCAACGTTACCTTACCGGCCACTGTACGCGCCAGTATCGAATCGAAGATACAGGCCGAGCAGGATGCCCAGAAAATGCAATTCGTGCTCCAAAAAGAGCGCCAGGAAGCCGACCGTAAACGCGTAGAGGCACAGGGTATAGCTGATTATCAAAAGATACTTTCAACCGGGTTATCCGACAAGCAATTGCAGTACGAAACTATTAAAGCCCAAAAGGAGATTGCCCTATCGCCCAATACCAAAGTTATTATTATCGGCGGCAAAGGGAATCCTATTATGCTGAGTGATAAGTAGTAGTTAGCGCGAATTTTTCAAATTGAGGCGAGTTGCAGGAATTGTGATTCGCCTCTTTAATTTACATTCTCACATCTTCTCATAATCATCCCTCGCCTTATCCATATCATAACGCGCACGCGGCGTTAGCCAGTACAACAACACTACGCGCGAGTACCTGAAATTAAAGGGCGATAGCATAAACGCCACACTTAATAGTACTGCTGCATATATCCACGGGTTGCGGCTGCCAGTTAATAAGTATATAGCTACAGCCAGGGTTACCATTTGGGCAACATTAAAGCAATAGCTTAACAGCATGGCTACGTAAAAATAGCCGGGCTCTATTTCAAATTTAAAACCGCAGTGCGGGCAATACTCATTCATTTTTTGTGAGGAGAAGCCATACATGCTATTGGCAAACATATTGCCCTTTCGGCATTTGGGGCATTTGGCCTGTATGGCTGCCGAGATCTTTGATACTTCCATTAGGGATAATTTAATAAAGCATTTCTGAATATAGATACTGCATTTTATGCGTTAAAGATAAAAGTAAATTGAGTTTTTAATGGTGTTTTTTTACTGATCATACGATTTGGTAATTAAGTAAGTGTTGCAAAGTAGTATAGCTCCCATTCCAAGTGATCAACCAATATATTAAAATATCAACAAGGACATTGTCTTATTATAAACATTTCATTATATTTGGCATATAGGTAAAATATTGTGAACCACAATGCACAATGTTTTAAAATGTTAATAATTTACAGGCCCGGTTATAGTGAGAAAATTTTTCCGGAATAAAACCGCGAAACAATACGTTATAATACACTGCCACGTACATAACTCAAATAGATACTATGCGATCAGAAGCCGATACCGGTATCCAAAAAATAATTGATAGTTCACACGACCTGCTCTGTGTTTTCAATGCTGATATGAAATTTGTAAATGTGAGCAAAGCCATTGAAAACTTATGGGGATATACTAAAGGGGGGCTTATAAGGAAATCTTTTACCGATCTTATTTACCCTAAAGATAAAGAATCGGCTGCCGGGTTTTTTAACAGTGTAATGGCAGGTGCAAATAGCATCCGTTTTGATACACGGAATATTCATAAAAACGGTTCAATTGTTCCCGTATCCTGGTCGGCCACATGGCTGCCCGATGATCAGCTGATGTTTTGCGTTGCCCGGGAGAAGGGCGCGAAAAAAAACGCCGCAGAATCCCTGGATGAATCTAAAGAAACCTATAAACTGCTTTTTTACTCCAACCCCTTCCCCATTATAATTTATGATGTTGAATCTATTGCCATTCTTGATGTTAACCAGATGGCGTGTAAATTGTATGGTTACACAGCCAAAGAGTTCACGGATTTAACCATTAAAGATATACGCGCGACGGAAAAAGCGGCATTGGTCGAAACTACGGTAACCTCTGAGTTTAACGGGGAAATAAAAAACCTGGGCACGTGGGATCATGAAAAAAAAGACGGAGATACTATAAAAGTAGAGATGACTGGTCATTCTGTAAATTATATGGGAAGACATTGCATGATCGTAGTTTGTAAGGATATTACCGAGGAATCAAAAACATTACGCTCGCTCGAAAAAAGTATTGAACGGTTTGAATACGTTACCGAAGCCACAACTGATATTATTTGGGACTGGGACCTTGAAGCTAACGAAGTTTATTATTCCCGTAATATCAAAAAGTCATTCGGTCATACGCCCGGCGTTAATGTTGGCGATATGCGGTTTTTTGCCCAGTATGTGCATCCCGACGATAGGGAAAGGGTTGTGCTTTACCCCGATCCCGTTAAATACGGTACCATGAATTACTGGACGGAAAAATACCGTTTCAGGAAAGCTAACGGCGAATACGCATTTGTACTGGATAAAGGGATTGTTATACGCGATGAAAAAGGGATAGGCATACGCATGATCGGGGCCATGCAGGATATTACCGAACTGAAAAACAGCGAACTGCAAATTGCGAAACAAAACGCCCAGTTAGTTGACCATGCGGGCAAGTTGAACACGCTAAATACGCTGAAAGACCGGTTAATAGCCATACTTGCACATGACCTGCGTGGCCCCTTAAGCAGTTTAAGGGGATTGTTTGAGCTTTTCCAGGACGATTCCATATCCAACGTTGAACTGATGGATATGATCCCTGATGTGGTTAAAAAATTAGACTATACCTCTGATTTTTTGGATACATTATTGTTCTGGGTTAATACCCAAATGGAAAACTTTGAAAAAGCGATTAAAGAATTTTCTGTAAAAGATATCGTTGTTAAAGAAAAACAAAACCTCTATGACCAGGCCACCCAAAAAGGTATCAGCCTAAAAATTAATGTACCGGATGAAATGATTGCTTTTGCCGATCCGGATTCAGTGCGTATAGTTATCCGTAACCTTGTAAGCAATGCCATCAAATTCTCGAATGAGAAAGACCTCATTGAGGTTTCTGCAAAGCAGGAGGGGCAGCATATTTTGATCGGGGTAAAGGATACGGGGATTGGCATGACACCCGATCAATCTGCAAAATTGTTTAAAGGCAAGGTTAACAGCAAAAGAGGCACCCATGATGAATTGGGAACAGGCATGGGCCTATTATTTTGCAAGGACCTGATTGAAAAATGTAACGGCAAAATCTGGGTAACCAGCGAACAAGGGGTTGGTACCGAGTTTTCTTTTACTATACCGGCGGGTAGGCCGAACACTTAAAGCATATTATTAACACAAATAATAAAACATCATTACGCCACTTCGCGCTTTTTCGATGCTGAATGTTGCACCACCGGTGTAACATGGATACGGGGGTTAAGTAAATCATTCTGTAGCTTCTCCTGTTCGGATTGTTCAATAAAATTATTTAATTCTTTAATGATCGTGTCCAACTCGTTAGCCGAAAGGGAAAGATACCGGCAGTGTTTTTTTAAATCATCTTTCGTTAAAATTATGTTATAAGTATTAACAAGGTCAGTAAGCCCCATTATATTAGCCACCTGCTTTCTGATGCGGTGTGATGTGATATACAATATTTCTTGTACATCTTCCAGGTGCTGCTGTTCTTTCAAGCTGCTCGCCTGGTTTAGCCGGCGAAACCGGATGGCCAGGTCAGATGTAATAATAATGGCTGCTACAGACATCCCCCGGTTAGCCCAAAACGTTGGACCCTCGTTTAATTTTAGGTCGAAAAGCAGTACATCGATAATAATTAATGAACAAGCCATCACTGTAAATAAGCGAATAACCCTGGAACTGTCATTAAAAACAAGCAGCATACAGCATAAATACAATATATCCGCTACAAAGGTGGGCGGTGTAACCATATCAATGGCAAAAACTATCAAAAGGCTGGCGGCTGCCAAACAACGGCTGGTTTTAATGGGTACGTATCTCATAGCTTTCAAGCGTTATCATAACTTTTCAAATTTTATCGTCCTGTGTTCCCTGTCTTATATACTCTGAATACTCATTGCTTTGGACGGTTTACAGAAATAAACTTATAAATGGAGCGGCTAAAAACAAGTGTCAACATAATTCCTTTTCATCCAGGGGGTTGGACTTTATGGAAAACTAAATATCGCATTATACAACCTGATGTTAAATGATGATGGTCAGCAGAAAATGTGCTCTTGAACATATTTTGAACTGATCCGAATATGGTTAGATCAAAAAGTTAATGCGGAATGTATTTAAGATAAAAAAAGCCTAACATTTCTGTTAGGCTTTCGTGGGAGCTACTGGGTTCGAACCAGTGACCCTCTGCTTGTAAGGCAGATGCTCTGAACCAGCTGAGCTAAGCTCCCTATTTTTCTATCACTCTTCGGCCATTGACCCTCCCGATGTAATCGGGATGCTCTGAACCAGCTGAGCTAAACTCCCTTTAGTTTTGGGATTGCAAATATAGGATTATGTGGCTACTCCCCCAAAAATAATTTGCTTTTTTTAAATTGCCCTCTGCGAGTTCAAGCGAAGGCGCCTATTAAACCTAATCTTCCTTGTAATATTATTGTGAACGTTATTTAAAAATAAAGGCAGTTATTCTTAAAAAGGTTAAAAAAGTATTAATATTGGGTAATTAAAATCAATAATAAGCCAATTATTCTTACCGTAACCTTTATGCGTAACTATTTACTCCTGCTAAGTGCATTGCCAGCATTTTTATTTGCCTCTGTGACCTTTAACGCGGCGGGACAAACAACAGCCGCCAAACCCGACGATAACCGCTTTACCAAAGTAGTGTTGGCGCAGCGGGTTGAGGAACCCATGCAGTTCCAGATAATGAAGGATGGCAAGGTGCTTTATGCCGAGCGCAAAGGAAAGTTAAAACTGTATAATCCCGCAACCGGGAAGATAAATGTTATCGGCCAGTTCGCGGTAAGCAACCAATATGTGAGCCAAACCGGCGAGGTAAGCGAAGGCGAGGACGGCCTGCAGGGTGTTATACTTGATCCGGATTTTGATAAGAACCATTGGATATATGTTTATTATGCGCCCATAGGGAAAGACTCGGTAAATAGTTTGGTAAGATATTATTGGGATGGCAAAGGTTCGATTGCGGAAAACTCAAAAAAATTGGTATTGAATGTTAAGGTACAACGTTATGAATGCTGCCACGTAGGCGGCGGTATGGTGTTTGATAAAAACAAGAACCTTTACTTAAGCACGGGCGATAATACCTTCTCCCGCGCTTCCGACGGGTTTTCGCCGTTGGATGAACGGCCGGGGAAATCGCCAGAAGATTCGCAAAAAGGCGCGTCAAATACAAACGACCTGCGCGGTAAAATTTTACGCATACATCCCGAACCCGATGGCACTTATACTATCCCTGAGGGAAACCTGTTTGCGAAAGGAACACCAAAAACACGTCCCGAAATTTATACTATGGGCAACCGTAACCCCTGGAGGCTCACTATTGACAGCCGCACCGGCTGGCTATATTGGGGCGAAGTTGGCCCCGACGGGGGCCGGGATGATATGGAACACCGCGGCCCGCAATCGTATGATGAATTTAACCTGGCCAAAAAACCCGGAAACTATGGCTGGCCTTATTTCGTGGCTGATAATAAAGCCTACCGCAAATATGACTTCGCCACCAAAAAATCGGGCGATGCTTTTGACCCGGCGCACCCTTCTAATCATTCACCCAATAATACCGGTATGATTGATCTGCCGCCTGCCGTGCCGGCACTGGTTTGGGAAGGCAAAACCCTCACCAAAGAGTTTCCGTTGCTGGAAAGCGGTGCCGACGCTGCCGTGGGCGGCCCCCTGTATCACCGTGCCGATTTTACAAACCCCAAACGCCCTTTCCCTGATTATTACGAAGGGAAGTGGTTCGTTACCGACTGGGTGCGCGGATGGATAAACATAATAAGCCTGAACGATGACGGAAGCTACAAAAGCATGGAACGTTTTCTGCCCGATCAGCCAAAGCTGCGGGGGCCCATAGATATGAAATTTGGTCCCGAAGGCGACTTGTACGTACTGGAATACGGCAATGGTTATTTTAAAGATAACCCCGAGGCCGAACTGATACGCATAGAGTATAATGGCGGCAACCGCAAACCGCAGGTACAGGCATCGGCCAATAAAACAGCCGGAGCGGTTCCTTTAAAAGTAACGCTCTCATCAGCCGGAACAAAGGACTATGACGAAGGCGATGTATTAACCTATGAGTGGAAAATAACTAAGAACGGTGCCCCGTATAAGATAGTTAAACAACCCGAGGCGCCGGTTACTTTTAAAACTCCGGGCATATATAAAGCCTTATTAACTGTTACCGATTCGAAGGGGGCAAAAAACAGTAAATCGGTTGAGATAAAGGCCGGGAACGAGCCGCCTGTAGTTAAATTTAATATAACAGCAGGCAACTCCAGTTTCTTCTTCCCCGGCAAAAGTATTGAATACAGTGTTAGTGTAGCTGATAAAGAGGATGGCAGCCTTGCCAATAAACATATACTGCCTTCGCGCGTATCTATCAGCGCCAATTATCTTTCAGAAGGATATAATATGACCGCTATCGCTTCCAAACAGGGCAGTGTGGATGCGTCGGCTGAATACGCGGGTGCGATGGGGCTGATCAGCAAAATGGACTGTAAATCATGCCATTCTGTTACCGAAAAAGTAATAGGGCCCGCATTTATACAGGTGGCGCAAAAATACAAAGGCGACCCTGCCGCCCCCGCGCGTTTACTCAAAAAGATCATATCGGGCGGCGCGGGTGTTTGGGGGGACGCCATTATGGCCCCGCACCCTACTCTTGCCGACGCTGATGGCAAAGCCATTGTTAAATACATATTGAGCCTGGCCTACCCACCGCGCCAGGCCAAATCGCTTCCTGTTAATGGAAACTATACCACTATTATACCCGAAGGTGAAAATACCGATGGCAGTTTTATTTTGCGCGCCGCTTATAAAGATAGGGGCACAAAATATGCAGCCGCGCAAACCGGCGAAAGTATTGTTGTTTTGCACGCGCCGCTTGTGCCCGCCTCAAAAGCCAGCGAAATGAAAGATATCAGCTTCAACCTGGATAGTACCTCGGCTTCGGTAAAGGCACCAGGGGCCTGGCTGAAATTTAGCAAAATTGACCTGTCCGGCATCAAAGAAATAAGTATTGCCGGTGGTGGTGGCGGAAGGCGGGGCACAGTAGCCACGGGAACAATTGAAGTACATGCCGATTCACCACAGGGCAAATTAATTGGTTCTTTTACAGGAAGTTATACGCCACAGGGCATAAAGATCAGCGTGCCTGATAATTCGGGCTTAGCCGACCTGTATTTTGTTTTTAACGGTTCGCCATTACGCTTAAGCGGCATTAAGTTTAGCGACGGAAATTAGAATATTCAACTTATTAAACATAAATGATCAATGGAAAAACGTCGTGATTTTTTAAAAAAAATGGGGGCATTGGCTGTAAGCTCCGCGCTATTGCCTTCTTTTACTTTCGCACCAAAAAAAGTAAAAAATATAGGTATTCAGTTATATACGTTCCGTAAGGAAATGATGGTTGACCCCAAGGGAACCCTAAAAATAATTGCCGACCTCGGAATTAAGCAGGTTGAATCAGCCTCAAGCAATTTGGGCCTGTTTTATGGTTTAAAACCTGCCGAAATGAAACAAACCTGTAACGACCTGGGCATGACCCTTCGCAGCGGCCATACTTCTATCGACAGTAAATGGCAGGACACGATAGCGCAGGCTGCAGAGTCGGGACAGGAATACCTCATCTGTTCAACACTACCTTACCAGGGACAAACTACTGCTAACTATCAAAAAATAGCCGAACGGTTTAATAAGGCCGGCGAAGAATGCAAGGCGGCAAATATTAAATTCGGCTTTCATAATCATAATGCTGAATTTCAGCAGGATAAGGATACCGGCGATGTACTGTATGATGTGCTGCTAAAAAATACCGACCCTAAGCTGGTACACATGGAGATGGACCTGGGTTGGGTACTGGCAGCAGGAAAGGACCCCTTTGAATATTTTAAAAACTATGGTGCCCGTTTCCCGCTATGGCACTTAAAAGATATGAAGGGAAGACGCAGTACTGAATTTGGCAATGGCACATTAGATATAGTGGGCCTGCTTAAACACAGCAAAGATGCCGGTATGAAATATTTCTTCATTGAGCAGGAAGAATACCCCGTTTCTGCCCTGGATAGCATGAAGATCAATATGGCTTATATGGAAAAAGTTGATTATTGATCACAGTAACACCAAATGTATTTATTGAGCCTGTGCTGATGTTTTCGGCACAGGTTCAGTTTGTTTTTTAACCGGGTATAAAGGCTGTAAGGCATGTGCCGCCGGGTTACGCAAATATCTTCTGTAGTTAGTTTTTATAGATAATATAAATTCGTATTCGCTTGAGTTGGCTACCAGGTAATACCCGGGCCGGTATTTTAACATAAAATCGGCCAGGCGCTTGTCTTTTAACCCGGTTACCCGGCCTACCAATATTTTATTAAAGCGGTAATCAATAACATCCTGCTTGTAATCATTATCTATAGTTTCGCGCAAATGCGCGGCGTTACGGCCGCTGCGGCTAAAAGCGTTCCATATAGCGTCAATACCCAGGCCCGCGCCACCGCCTGGCGAAAGTGTTAAAAAATCTTTGTCTGCCAATGGGCCGTAGGCCTTGCTAAAATCACGCCGTTTTGCCATGAGCCTTTTTAGCGGATCCTGCAGGGTATCAAAAATTGAAACTTCTTTAAGTTGAATTGCCTTCCGCTGCAAAAAAATTCCTAGGGGTATATAGTCCAACACTTTTATAGTGTCGGCAAAATGTTCCGACTGTGTAAAGATCAGCTTGTCGCCCGGTTTCGCGGCAATACTGAATACGCCATTCAGGTTATCATAAACAGATAGCCCCGTAGTTAAATTCAATACATTAACCCTTGATAGCCGGTCCTTGCTCTGCGTATCAAACACAATACCCGCTACCGATGTTTCCTGGGCAAACACCTTCGCAGTTAACAAACAAAATATGAGCAGTATTACGGGTTTCATTAAAAAGCCAAAACTAAACGTTTGCATACGTTGCGCGCACTATTTAACAATAATTAACAGGGTTTATTTAGCGATGATCAGTTTCTGGCCGATCTTGATGCTATTATCAGCCATATTATTTAATGCTTTAAGCTCATCAACGGTCAATCCAAAACGTTTAGAAACGTTGTATAGTGTATCGCCTTGCTTAATGGTATATAATTTATTGGTTGGCGTATTTTCAACCAGCGAGTCTTTTATGGCCTTGCCTATGTTTTGATTGATCTGGGTAAGCACCCTGTCCTCCCGTTTAATTTTTTGTAGCTCACCTTCGGGGCGGTCATACTGGTCAAGGTTATATTTTTGTATAATGCCAATGATCAATTGCGGATATTTTGGGTTGGTTGCATACCCGGCTTGTTTTAAGCCATTCGCCCAGCCCTGGTAATCGTTCTTATCCAACTCAAACAGCGCGGCGTAGCGCTTTCTTTTTAAAAATTCGGAGTGGTCGCGGTAGGAGTCTTCGGGCTTATCGTAAACACGAAAACAGTCGTTCACGTTATCATCATCCTTGTAATAGCTTTTGCCCTTCCAGTCGCTGGTACATTTAATGCCGAAATGGTTATTAGCTATCTTTGCCAGGTCGCCGTTGCCGTTACCCGATTCAAATAAACCCTGCGCTAAGGTAATACTGGCCGGGATGCCGTAAGTATTCATTTCCTGTATCGCTATGGTTTTAAAACGGTCAATATAACTGGTTGCTGTAAAAGGTACATAATTGGCAATTGCCTCTTTATTGGCTTTTTGTATGACGGTATTATTTTTATGCGCTTCTTTATTGGTGACGCTGGCTGTTACCGCTTTTTTTCGGGCAGAGCAAGCGCCTAAAAAAACCAAGGCTATCAATAAAAATCCTATAGTTCGCTTTTTCGCTAAATGGAGGTGTTTGGCAAAGATCATTGTGCCAAAATAGGTTTTATTACTGTAATTATTATTTTTGATTTTCTGTTATTTGCGGTTTGTCTTCGGCTTGTTCATCCAGTGTATTTAACTGGTATTTGCGAATGATGGCCAATACCTGCGCGCCCCATTTCTTACTGCCGGCATATCCTCCGTGCTGAATGCCTTTTACCCATTTTTCATAATCCTGCGTGGTAAGGGTTTCTAATAAGTAGCTAAATTGCTGCCGCTGGGTAATAATGCGGGCAAAATCATCAAAAGAATCTAATACCGAATCGTATTTTTTATAAGCTGAGTGTACTTTCTTGTTGTGTTTGTAAAACACGGCGCCACCGCCGCCCTTTACACCAAACTGGTTGTTCAGTTTTTGGGCTATGTTGCTGTTTCCGCAACCCGATTCATGCATGGCTACCCCTAAAATTATGCTCGCGGGTATCCCGGTCTCGTTCATAATACTTATGGCGTTGTCTTTAAACTTTTCGATATAGCTTAATGAAGTGTTTTTTTGGGCGAAACCAGCAAAACAGAAGAACAGCAGCACGGTAATCAGTAAGGTTTTCTTCATAATTATTTTTTTTGGATGAGCAGGAGTCCGTCGCGCACGGGTAAAATTAGTTTTTCAACCCTTGTATCGGCGGCTATCTGGTCATTTAGTTTGCGTATGTTTACGGTATCGGCATCGTTTTCGTTGCCGTATACTTTCCCTTTCCACAAAACATTATCAATTATTATTAATCCTCCGGATCTTACTTTGTCAAATACTAATTGAAAGTAAAGATAATTATTCTTTTTATCCGCATCAATAAATACCATATCCAGGTTTTTTTCGTCCAAACCCGCTATAACCTGCTCTGCTTCACCAAAATGGAGTTTAATTTTTTTTTCCACATTTGATGCGGCAAAGTTCGCCTTAAGCATTTCTTCCAGTTCGCGGTTAACTTCAACAGTGTGAATGATGCCATCGTCGGTCAGCCCTTCGGCCAAGCAAATGGTGGCATAACCGGTAAATGTGCCGATCTCCAAAATTCGTTTGGGCCGCATCATTTTGCTTAACATGCTCAGCACCCGGCCCTGGTAATGGCCCGATAGCATATTGGGTTTTAATACCTTTAAATAGGTTTCCCGGTTAATGGTTTGCAACGCCGGCGGTTCGGGTTCGCAATGGTTATCAAGATATGTCTGTAAGGCACCGTCGAGGATTTCCATCCGGCAAAGATAGGAAATTTGAAATTAATGGTTTTTTTCCATCCACGATTGTAGTAAAATTGTTGCCGAAATAGTATCAACTCTTTCCTTGTTTTGCCTGTCCATTTTCTTTAATCCGCTTTGCATTATTGCTGCCGACGCCATCTTAGAAGTAAACCGCTCATCCAGCATTTCAACAGGAATATCCGGAAAAGTTTTTTTTAGCAGATTAACAAACCCTTTAACATGAGGAGCTGATTGTGAGGGTGTATTGTCCATTTGTTTGGGTTCGCCAACAATAAAACGTTCAACAGCCTCTGTTTGCAGGTATTTTTTCAGGTAGTCGATAATTTTATTGGGATGTATGGTATCCAGCCCTGTCGCGATAATTTGCAAAGGGTCGGTAACCGCAATGCCTATGCGTTTGGTGCCGTAATCGAAGGCCATTACGCGCATGGCTTTGCAAAGATTAGAGATTGAAGATTAAAGATTGGGCCTGTCATGTTGCAAATATAGTTTATTGGCAATTCATAAAATTCAAAAGCACTGATATAACTCGCGGCTAACTAATCTTTAATCTTCAATCTCTAATCTTCACATCAAATTATTAACTTGCACCAATGCAGTTTAAACAAATAGTTGGGCAAGCGACCGTGAAGCAACGGCTCATTAATTCGGTAAAAGAGAACCGGGTTAGCCATGCGCAATTGTTTTTGGGGCCCGAGGGTTCGGGCAGTTTGGCTTTGGCGGTTGCCTATGCGCAGTATTTATCTTGTTTGGATAAACAGCCTGACGATTCCTGCGGCGAATGTTCGTCATGCCGCAAATACCAAAAACTGGTACACCCCGACCTGCATTTTACCTACCCAACGTTTGGCCTTCCGAAAGAAACATCGATCGACTTTATCGAAAACTGGCGTCAGGCTTTTTTAGAAAACAATTATTTAAGCCTGGATATATGGCGCAGTTACCTGGATGCCGGGAACAAACAGGCCAATATTAATATTGCCGATTGTCACCAGATCATAAAAAGGTTAAGCCTGAAACCATTTGAATCTGATTATAAAGTTTTGATACTTTGGTTGCCCGAGTTTTTGGATAAGCAAGGCAATTCCCTGCTAAAAATTATTGAGGAGCCGCAACCCAATACCTTGTTTTTATTAGTTGCCCAAAACCAGGACCAGATATTGAGCACGATACTTTCGCGCACGCAATTAATAAAAATACCCGCGTTGGGGTATGAGGATATAAAAGAACATTTAATAACCCACCATCACCAAACCGAACATGCCGCGGCCGAAATTGCCTATTTAAGTAACGGTAATTTAACCGATGCGCTAGCTATGCTGCAGCAGGAAAATAATGGCTACCATCCGCTGTTTGTACAATGGCTGCGCCTTTGTGTTGCCAATAAGGTGATCGAATTGGTGGGCTTTGTTGAGCAGTTAGCCAAAATGGGGCGCGAAAACCAAAAGAATTTTTTACGGTATGGAATCAGTTTTATTCGCGAGTGCTGCCTGTTAATGGCCGGTGCAGGCGAACTGGTGCACCTGCCGGCTGCTGAACTGGAAATAGCGCAAAAAATGACCAATGTAATGACCGTTTCTATGAACCAGGCCATTATTACCGAGCTGGAAAAGGCGCATTATCATGTAGAAAGAAATGCAAACCCTAAAATTTTATTTTTAGATGTATCTTTACAGCTGATCAATTATTTTAAATTTAAATCAAGCCCGCAAGGGAATCAATATATATCGAATTAATTATGGGATGTGGAAGTTGCTCAACCGGGGGCGGATGCTCACCGGCGGGCTGCAAAAGTAATGGCTCATGCCTCACAAACGGATGCAGCAAATTAGATGTTTACGACTGGCTGTCGCACATGGATATGCCGGTAAATTATAAGCCTTTTTCAATTGTAGAAATAAAATTTAAAGGTTCGCGCAAAGAGTTTTATTTAAACAACGATAATATTTACCTCGAGAATGGTGAACTGGTAGTTGTTGAAGCAGCTACCGGCGGCTATGATATTGGCCACGTATCTATAACCGGCGAACTGGTGAGGATGCAAATGGTGAAACGCCGCGTTAAAGAAGAAGACGTATTAAAGAAAATATACCGTAAGGCAACCCCTGCCGATGTAGATAAATGGAAAGCTGCGAAGGATATGGAATGGGAAACCATGCATAGCGCACGCAAACTGGCGCTTAGCCTGAACCTTTCGATGAAACTGAGCGATGTTGATTACCAGGCCGATAAAACCAAAGCTACTTTTTACTATACTGCCGAGGGACGGGTTGATTTCAGGGAACTGATCAAGAAAATGGCCGAGACTTTCCGTATCCGCATCGAGATGCGCCAGATAGGAATGAGGCAGGAAGCAAGCCGGCTGGGCGGCATTGGCTCGTGCGGGCGCGAGTTATGCTGCTCAACGTGGTTAACTGATTTTAAAACCGTATCTACTTCCGCTGCGCGTTATCAAAACCTTTCGCTTAACACATTAAAGCTTGCCGGCCAGTGCGGTAAATTAAAGTGCTGCCTGAATTATGAGTTGGATACCTATATGGACGCGCTTAAGCATATTCCGGATAATGTAAATTATTTGAAAACGCTGAAAGGCGATGCCCGCCTGCAAAAAACTGATATCTTTAAAAAGATGATGTGGTTTAGCTATCCGCGCGAAGAATCGTGGGTGGCTGTGCCTATAAACCGGGTTAAAGAAATACAGCAGTTAAACCGCGATGGCGTATTGCCCGACGATCTGCTGGTATTTGTTGAAACCGAAAACGAGCCCGAAAAAGCCTTTGATTACGAAAATGTTGTTGGCCAGGATAGTTTAACCCGGCTGGATGAGCGCAGCCGTAACAAAAAGAAAAACAAGAATCGTAATAAAAACAAACCGCATAACCCGGGCGGCAACGGCCAGCCGCGCCCGGTAAGCACAGCCGGGCCCGAGAAACCGCAGGGGCCAAGGCCCGAAGGCAACAGGCAAAACCGGAACAAAAATTTTCGGCCCAACAGGAACAATCGTCCGGGAGGTTCTGATAGCAACCCGAACAAGGGCGAACAGCCAAAACCGTAAACAATGAAAAAGGCTTTAGTTTTTTTATTTACAGCTATGCTATTTTTTATCCTGTTATCATTGGCAGGTTGTACAGATAACAATGCTGTTATTGATCAGAATACCGAGATCGTTAATAACAACTGGGGCTATGCCAATAAAATAAAGTATGCGGTTACCATTGCTGATGAGCAAGTTCCTTATAACCTGTACCTGAACCTGCGGGTAACCGGCGATTATAAGTACTCGAATATATTTGTTTTAATATACCAGTCAGGGCCTGATAAAAAAGCGGCAGCTACCCGTTATGAATTTAAACTGGCTAATCCCGATGGCGAATGGCTGGGGCAGGGATCGGGTAATTTATACAGCTACCAGGTGCCGTTCCGCCTCAATTATAAATTTCCTTCGAAAGGCGTTTATCAATTCAGTATTGAACAAAACATGCGCGATAATCCGCTGCATGAGGTAAGCGATGTGGGGCTGAGGGTTGAAAAGGCTGTGCCGTAAGCTATACGTAAGTCAAGCACATTGCTATTTATAAACTTTCAACATCACCACACTATGCGGAGCTAACGTTTTATTAAACGCCTTATTGGTTTTACCTAACTCTTTCTTAGCCCATAAGTCGCGCACGTTGTAGGTTGCGGTTTTAAAATCAATGGCCATACCCGACAGATCATCTTTTAAAGCATTTTCGGCCCAATTAAAGTTGATGGTTTGCGGATTGTATGAACTGTTTAAAAAACAAACAGCCACTCCATTTTTTAACGGCTTAACCCAGGTTTGTACGCTGTCTTTTTCGGCATATTTATAGGCGCCAACACCCAGCGAATCCTGGTCAACGGCTATCACTTCTTTATTGGTCAAGATACTTAAGGTTTCCGGGGTCATTATGCGCAGGTCGTTACCGGCTATGAGCGGGGCGGCCAGCATACACCACATCGAGAAATGCGCACGGTCTTCATCAACTGTCATGCCGTTGCCCACTTCCAGCATATCGGGGTCGTTCCAATGGCCGGGACCCGCATATTTTCGGATAGCATTCTGCGAATCAATAATTTTCATCACACTACTTGGCGACCATCCTCCCTTATTTTTTTTAATACCCGAAAACAATGGCCCTATATCGTCCGTGGTGCGCCATAAATGGCCTACCGGGGCGGCCCATTCCCAGGGGTTGTTCCTTCCCCATTCGCAAAGGCTGAATATCATGGGGCGTCCGGCTGTTTTTATAGCTTTGCTCATGGTAGTATAGGCCTCTTTAGCATTTATCCCGGTGGTATTGCACCAGTCGAATTTTAAATAATCAACACCCCACGCGGCATATTGGCGGGCATCCTGGTATTCATAGCCACGTGTGCCGGGGTAGCCGGCGCAGGTTTTGGTGCCCGCGCAATTATATAAACCAAACTTTAATCCCTTGCTATGTACATAATCGGCAACATACTTTACACCATGCGGAAACCTTTTAGGGTCGGTAACCAGGTTGCCATTGTTATCTCTTTCTAAAGCCATCCAGGCATCATCCAGCACCAGGTAATTGTAGCCGGCGTCCTTCATTCCGCTTGCGGCCAGTTTATCGGCAATATCAAGCACCAGTTTTTCATTAATATTTGTTTTAAAGGTGTTCCAGCTGTTCCAGCCCATAGGCGGGGTTAGTGCCAGGCCTTCGAACTTTTGAGCGCTAACGACGCTTGTAATAAAGCAAAAGAATATCAACAATAACTTCCGCGGTGTTTTTATCATGATCGTCAAAACCAGTAATTCTATAGTCAAATCAAATTTACTTATTTAATTAATACCGTTACTGTATAAATAATCTAAACGCTTATAAAAAACAAAACCTCATCCGTATAGCGGATAAGGTGCCTTCATTGTTAATTAAATAGCTGTTATTTAACGGCGGTTAACTCCCCTGTAAGCAGGTTGATCGTATTCACATACGAACTGCCGCCAGTTACTAAAGTAATTTTAGCCATATGATTGCCTGAAAATTCAATAGTGCCGGTATAAGTGCTACCGTTAGCCGGCGTAGTTGGACCAAGATTTTTTATGGTTGAACTAAATGTTGCCATGCCCGAAGTTATATTGGCTGTAGGGCTTGAAAGGTCGACCACTAACCCGTTCAAGGTATATTGACTATCGGTATAATTATAACCAATAGTAGTTTGTGAACTATTAAAGGTAGTATAATGAGATGATGTGCCTGTAGTGCCGCGTATTGAAACGACATTAAAGTCTGAACCATACTTGCTTACTACATAATTTTGGTTGCTTGTATTCTGGTTTGTAAAATGAGCGCCTTTATCGGTATTGTTTATACTATCAGAAAGAATATACCCATCAAGAGCATGTGTACTGCAGGTATAAATAAACTTGAAATGGCTGTATACGCTTTTAGAAACATCAGCAACAACACTCGTATTATTAATCGTAGTGTCAATGGTATAGCCGCAGTACGGATCGATAGCGGTTACCCTCGGCCCTTCGGGGTTTATACTCATACCTGACTGTGCTTTTGTACCATTTATCAAACTGGCCCCGCCATATTGACCCGACATTGAATTAAACAAGCTCAAAGCGATCTGTTTGCTTAACGCGGCGTTATCGGTTGTGACGGCAGCAGGGGTTATTGAATTTTTTTTACACCCGATGAAAGTCAGCGCTGCAGCTGCCAGAACCAAAATAAGTTTGCGGGTGTGCTTCATAGTTTTTCTGCTTAACAGGTAATGTATTCCTGTTAATACAAAAGCAATACCAGTTTAACTATAAGTATAATTAACGGCCCATTTTCGGGGAAGCGGGGAAAATACTGCGGAAATTTTTCCATACAGCGGGGAAAACCATCTCCGCGATCGATTATTCGGAAGCGATTTTTTTTAACTCATTCCTTAAACCCATAAAAGAGTTATAGGGGCCAACGGCTAATGTGGCATTTACAAGCCATGCAGGAATGCTTCCGCCCGGATTTACGCTGAAAGTATAGTCAACTTTTAAAGTATGGTCGTCAACTACAATAACTCTCCATACGGCAAGCGAATACGGAACACGTATAAGATCAGGATTTTTAGGCAAATAGTCGGGCAGGCTTTTGGCCTGTATCTCAAACCGGTTAGCTGTACTGTCGGGAATCACGGTAAGCTGCACAATGAGGTCACGGTCTTTTATGGGCCAGGGTAGATGCGATACCGAATAAAAAATTATTTGCTGCGGGCTTACTGTTTTTAGCAATGTGGCTTTTCGTGTGCTGTAAACCCAATCATCATAATGTTTAATATCCTGCAGCGTTTTTATCAATTGTGCTTTCGTGGTAGTTAATTCGCAAATAACCCTTAACTCTTTGAGGTTACCGGTTAAAGGGGTGCGGGTAAATACCTGTATGCCATTTTCGTTTCGTTTCAGCTCCCACTTCCCCTGGCTAAAAGCCGCCGAAAGCGGGGCAATTAAAATAATAATAGTGAATAATGCTTTTTTAAACATACCTATAGTGCCCGTAACGGAATACATCATTTACAAAAAACGCATTACCGCTTAAAACTACGGGTTATAGCTGTATGTTTAACGCATAATGAAGTAATATATTTGATGGATAGGATTTTATGTTGTTAATACCACATCTGCTTATGAAGTTAGCCCGGATTTATGGTTGCTCGTTAGTCCGGATTTATAATTACGAGTGTTCGAAAGATGCCGTACCCGTGCAATTTGTCATTCTGAACGTAGTGAAGAATCTTATATAATTGATAGGTTTGCGCCCTACCGATCATGTATTTATACCGCGTGTATAAGATTCTTCACTACGTTCAGAATGACAAAAAGACTTATTAATGGAATTTTTAATCTTTCGACGCGGTATCATTACCCAAACTTCAATCCCACCGTTCACGAGCGTTCACGGAGTGTTCACGGGCGTTCACGCTCTAAACCGTGAACACTTTAAATAATTGATAATAAGCATTTTATTGAAATACCGCACAAAGAGTTAAAAATAACATCTCCTGGTAGGGTCATCCAAACTTGAGCGGTTACTATGGTTGTTTTTCAGCAAAAAGCCTATGGATAATTCATGCGAGCCATAGCCATAGCTCCCCAACTTATTTAATGAATAATCGAAGGCATAACCTATCCGCAGGTTCTCGGTCGCGAAAAACTCTACCACTGCCACCATCGCACTTGATTGGGGCAATCCCGTTGGCAGGTTGGGTTTATTGTAAAGCGTTATGCCGGTACGGTAAGTAGTGCCCAGCCATATCTTTTCGTTCAATAGTAAAAAAACGTTCACATCCATACTGGTTGGTACACTCGGGCTGTCTTTTATTAATATGGATGGCTTAAGCTTTGTTTGAGAATTCAGGTCGAACAAAGCGCCCATGGTAAAATATTCATGAGGTTTAGGTACGGGCACACCCAGCGCGTTCGCATTTTGCAGGCTGCCCATGAACTGCGGAAGCAAATTATCAGCAGAAACACCGGCAAAATAATGATCGTTAGTATATAAAACACCCACGCGCGCGTCGGGCGACAAAAAGCTATGATAGCCAATAGGAATATAATCATCGCCGGTTTGTACAGGGTTAAGTTTATTGCCATCAACGCCCGATTGTATAAACCCAACGCCCAGGCCAAGCGCGAGCCTGGAGTTTTCATCCTGGCCTATCTGTATCCGGTAAGCATAATTAGTATAAACGGCAATACTGCTTTGCGCGCCTATCGCGTCGTGTTGTAATAAAAGCCCCAGCCCAACTTTATCATTGGCTACGGCCTCATCAGCTGCAATAGACATAGTTGTAGGCGCCCCGTCTAACCCGGTCCATTGCGAACGGTAAAAACTGTTAATATTAATATCGCTTTTATACCCCGCATAAGCAGGGTTAATGTACAAGCCATTAAAAATATATTGGCTAAACTGTGCGTCCTGCTGTGCGTTTGCAGAAGCATAATAAAGTATAAAGGCGAATAGAACTAATAGCTTTTTCATTGTAATTTCGTTCTTAATAAGGTTATGTAACCTTTATATACATCCCATACACCGCTCTTATTTTTTGCCCTTAGTATATAGAAATAGGTGCCTTCAGCCAGGTTTTCCCCTGTCCAGTCGTTCTGATAGTTTACTTTTTGATATACGGTATTGCCCCACCTGTTTATAATGGTTAATTCGGTATCCGAGTATGTTTCTAAGCCTGGTATTGTAAACGTATCGTTCTTTCCATCGCCGTTAGGCGTAAACGCGTTTGGAACTACCAACGGATAAACCTGCTGAACAGCCTGATCAACATTGTTTGACAATATCGGGTCGGGCTCATGCCCTTTAATATCAACCACGCTTTGAACTACCCCGGCATCTAAGACTTGCACAGGTACAATTAATTGCGTGGGTTCGTTTTCTTTTAGCTGGTCAATGCTCCAGGTTAATAAACGGGTGGACGGATCATAAGTCACTTTTCCCTTGTCGGCCGGCTGCGGTATATAAACCAGGTTGAGCGGTATGGTATAGCTTACCCTCACCTGTGTCCCGCTTATCGAACTGTTATTATTAGCGGTTATTACATAAGTATAGTTATTGCCCGGCGAAGCATGTACATTGGTTGATTGAATGGTGATCTGCAAATCAACGGCCGTATCCGGCTTTGTTACCCCGGTTAGAGACGGATTAACTACAACACGTATCCCATCCGACATATCCGAAGGGCAACCGTTAGCATTATAGGCTATAACAGCATATACGCCCGCCAGGTTAACGGTATAGTCTTTTAATATAGCTCCGTTTATTTTCATCCCGTCTTTATACCATTGGTAAGCAGCCGCATTGTTTGTATTGCCATGTAAAGTAATAGTTGAGCCTTCGTTGATGGTATAGGTGGCATATCCGCTTTGGTTTCCCGAAGTTTGTGAGTATGCCATACCTGTTACCATCAACAATACACATATAACCATTATTCTACATAGATGCTTCATTTACGCAGGTGCCCGCTATTTTTTTAAATTGTTTCAAAACCGGACCCTTAATTAGCCGTGATCAATGGCTTGGTTGGTAACGGTGTTACAATTATATCCTGTGTGGATGTAGTAGAACAGCTTGTACCGAGTACCGAAAAGCTTACTGTTACACCAAATGTTACAGTAGCAGCGCTTGTTTCACCTGTTACGTTATAAGTGGCTGACGTTGCCCCCGGAATAACTACGCCGTTCCTTGTCCATTGGTAGCTAAGCGGATAAGCAGCTGCAAACGTCGGGTTGGCAGTTAATAAGGTGGCGCTCGAAGCAACAGCACATATTGAACTTGCAGGTGTGGTAATGGCAACTGTTAGCTGTGGCAGCACATATATTTTAAACACATCAGAAATTGGCGATGTACAACCATTGGCATTTTCGGTAACTACCTGGTAGTTATAATAGCCTTTGGCCCCTGATGCTTCGGTGTAGGTTCTGCCTGTCATAGCGGTTACCAGTTGGGCAGTCCCGCTCGCGTCAATTTTATACCAGTGGTATTTAGTATAATCTACGCCTCCCGCGTCCTGCGGGCCTGATAGAGAAATGGGCGAACCATAACATTCTATTTTACCTGCATCACCAGGATTTGTTGGCGCCGCAGATGTTGCATCGCTGGGCCCTGCAGACTGTGCAAAGACGATATTGGCTGTAAAAACCAATAGTGCGATAAGGGTGGTTGTAAATAAGTTGAGCTTTTTCATGTTAGTAATAATTTAAAGGTCTGAGTCAATGATGTTTTTTAAGAAGATGCTATACCCGGTTTTTGCGGGTTTGGGTTAATAGTAATAGTTGTTTGTTGTGGCAGCGATGTGCAGCCGGTTACTTTATTTTGCTCTGTTATGGTATAGGTGCCACTTTGGCTTAATACCTCTGCATTTGCCAGGGTAATAGTAGTACCGGAACTATCTTTAAAAAAATAATTGTAGGTGCCGGCATCATACCCAACGATTGTTTTGGTAAGGTCATAAACCCCGCACGCAGTGTGGGGGCTGGTTAATGCCAATACCGGGATCGGATTGAATGTTACATGTATATTTTGACGATAAACAGGTGCGAAAACAATATCATCAACCGCGAAATCATTACCGCCCGATGAAGTGTTTTGATTAACAAGAGCGATAGGCAGTGTACCGCTGTTGCTGCCCGAGTTCCATGTAGTAGTGAAGTATTGCCATACGCCATCTGCCAACGTCGATGAAAGATTTATAGTGCTGCCAAGCGGACTGCCGTTTATTGAAAATTGTAATATAGCGGGGCTGGCAGGGTTAACTGATGTTGCCCAGGTAGAAAAAACATAGTTGGTATTTGGTAAAATATTAATGTTTTGGGTCCATACTGTTACATTGGCTGTTGCAGCGCCATTTACGATCAGCATGTTGCCGCTTCCGGTTGTATGGTCGCCAAATGCGGTAAACAGATTGTGTAGGTTGTGTGGGTTTGTATTTACCGAGTAGGTTCCTTCCGAGCTCAACGCCCCGCAGCAGCAACCAGGGCAAGGGCTTGCGGTGGTCATGTAAGTATAGGCGCTTGTAAACCCGCGGGTTGACGTGTTTGTTGTAGCTGCCGAAAAATCACCATTGGTTACCACGCTGGCTCCCGTTACCTGCCACCAGTAATCGCCTGAACTGTTAACAGTCAGGGAAGTTCCTGTTGAACCATCATTCCAGGAAGGATTTGAATAACCTGCAACCGGCACAGTGTTAAGTGTTGTACTTGTACCACAAACCGAAATGGTTGTATCCTGCGTGCTTGATGTAAGCACACCCATGGAAATATGTTCATTTTTTAGGCTAAATAAAAAGCAGGCCGTTACCGGCAATAAAATGCAGCTATATATTTTTGTTTTTCCTGGGGGTAGTCTAAACGCACACATAACAAACCGTATTATTAATTAACAGGCATTCCTTTTTACGGTTATTTGTACACGAGTGTTACATGAGTTAAAAAATAAGTTCCAAATATTTCTTTTAATTAAATAAAATTTTGAGTTTGACGATTAAATTATTGTGAAGTTTATAGCGTTCTTTATAATATATTACCCGCTCCTATTATCATAATTGGTTAATTATAAGTATTTTATCGTTCAATTATTTTCCACAATAGTTATTAATATATGTTTATAACTAGGACTTACATTAAACTGGCAAAATGTTGAGAAGATTGCTTTTAATAACGGTATTTAACTTTTAATTAAATACCAGTTCGGGTTTTTAAACTTCGTTTGTCATGAAAAATCCTTTTTTATTAATTGCAGAAACAATATTTTTATAGATATATGCCCACTACACCATATTTAAGAAAGATTCGCCCTGTACAGTTGGTGGCTGTTATATTTTTTACAGTTTCGGGCGGCCCGTATGGCCTGGAACCTTTGCTTACTTATGCCGGGCAGCATGGAGCTTTGCTGCTGCTTTTAATTACGCCATTGTTATGGGATGTGCCTGCAATTTTTACCGTTTTAGAACTAAACAGCATGATGCCCGTAACCGGGGGCTATTATAAGTGGGTAAAATATGCTTTAGGAACACGCTGGGGTTTTTACGAAGGCTGGTGGACTTGGCTATATACTTTTGTTGACCTTGCTATATACCCGGTTTTATTTGTACAATATGCCTCTTTCTTTTTACCCGGCCTTGCTCTTTATAAAGTGCCGGTTTGCCTGGTTATTATATGGGCCTCGGCGGGGCTCAATATATCAGGTATTGTACCTGTAGGCAAGGCCACGCTATTGTTAGGCGCGGCTGTGCTTACCCCGTTTATTATACTTTTCGGGTTGGCTTTTTATCACCATAACGGGGTTTTATTTATTCCTTCCCCGTCTTTAAAAAATGTCGCGTTTCCATCCTTAGGTATGGCATTATATACGGTTATGTGGAACTGTTTGGGTTGGGATAATACAACAACCTATGCAGAAGAGGTTGAAAAACCGGTACGTTCCTACCTGGTTTCCATGTTTATTGCGTTTGCAATGGTTATTGTTATCTATTTTTTAGTGATCTGGGTAGCACAGTTGAGCGGGATAACCCCCGCTGTGTTAACAGATAAAGGTTTTCCGGCTTTGGGAACATTAATAGGTGGCCATTGGCTGGGGGCCTTACTGGCTTTGGGCGGTATGGCCAGCACACTTGGTATATATGCGGCTGTATTATTGTCTGTATCGCGAGTACCCCAGGTAATGGCCGAAGACAGTCTTTTACCCGAACAGCTTAATAGGATGCACCCCCGTTTTCAAACGCCGTATGTTTCTATTATTATTTGTTCAATAATTGTAAGCCTGATGATATTATGGACCTTTGCCGATCTGCTCATCATTGATGTTACGGTATATGGTGCTGGTCTGTCGTTAGAATACATAGCGCTTATAAAACTGCGTATAAACCATCCCCATACCCCCCGACCATTTAAAATACCGCTTAATATTACCGGGCTTGGCCTGGTGCTCATATTGCCTGCCGCGGTTTATTTTACCGCGCTGGGGGGCGCTTTTTCGTCAACATCTGAAACTATTAAACCTGCCGTATTTGCAATTATTACCCTGCTTAGCGCCGAGGTTGCCTGGCGGGTAATAGTATGGCGCAGTCGGCTTAGCTGAATAATTGTAAAAAAACGTGGTGCTAAAGCCACTAAAAATAGTGGCTACCATTCTATTTTTTTTTGAACCTGAGTATATTTTAATTTTTTTGCCCGAAACAGTTGATAATGTATAAGTTAAAAACTAAATTTGTTTTATGATAAAAAGATTAGGCGCGCTTTTTTTAACCAAACTGTATATTGTTACCGCATTGGGCTTTGCGCTTAATCTTCATTATTGCGGCACGGCGCTGGCCGGTGTAAAAATAAACGCGCCTGCTAAAAGCTGTAAAATGCTGTCGGCCGGGAAAATGAAATGTTGTAAGGATAAAGAAATAGAGGTAAAAATAAAAGACGCTCACCAGGGGGAATCCCCATCTTTTCTATTTGAAGTATTCGGCTTTGAAATACCAAAAACATCTTTCGGTGATTTTGCACTGTCGGCACAGCAGGCGTTATTAGAAAAACTTTCGGCCAAAAGGCCGCCAGGCGCCCCACCCAATAAAACCGACCCCATAATAAAAAACCGTAACATTCGTATTTGATATTTATTAATCGTTCCGTTTGGCAGCAACACTGCCGCTGGTTTATTTTTTACGATTAATTTTTATTCAAATGAAAACATTCAGAATTGTTATAGCCATTTTGGCTTTTACAGTTGCTACCGCCCATGCACAATTTACTAAAGCCGAATTACAGGTTAACGGCCTCACCTGTTCCCTATGTTCTAAAGCAACAGAAAAATCATTGCGTACACTTCCCTTTGTTGGAGATATTAAGGTTGATCTTAACCGCAATATTTTTTTGATCGTTTTTAAAGATAATGTTCCGGTAAGTCTTGACCAGATCAGCAAAAAAGTAGAGAACGCGGGCTTTTTTGTAAATAATCTTAAAGCCACATTCAATTTTA
>Ga0206912_1065_pt1 | contig 32573 bp, 28 predicted proteins | sample Alteio_BWOrgHeat_75_FD_152933 | JGI IMG/M metagenome (GOLD analysis project Ga0206912, IMG submission 152933) | Enriched cells from forest soil in Barre Woods Harvard Forest LTER site, Petersham, Massachusetts, United States -... | ecosystem: Environmental > Terrestrial > Soil > Temperate forest >... | reverse complement strand
TACAATACGCTTGATTATTGCATCCAGTTCTTCGGCTGCTGTTTCGAGATGTTGTAGTATTTCTTTATTTGATTCCATTCCGCCTGTTTCTTTAAGCAGGTGTGTTAAGCCTAAGATACTTGCTACGGGCCGCCTAATCTCGTGGGCGTTTATTTCAGCTATTTCATGAAGCTGTTCATTTTGTTGTGTTATGCGTAATTCGTTTTCTTTAATCTCCTGTATATTCAGGATATTTTGAGTGATGTCTTGTGAAAAACACGCCACACCAAAAATATCGCCATTATCATTCAGCATTGGGCTTAATGAAACCAAACCATACCGAATGTTGTTTTTTAAGGGGTTATATTGTTCATTGTTCACGGTGAACCGCTCTCCCTTTAATGCACGGGTATAATGTTGCCTCCATTTATCCAATCGCTCCTCGCCAAATTCTTTAAATAAAACACAATCCCCTTCCTTCATCGGTTCGCCGGTAATAGCTTCTACCATTTCCAGGAAAGAATAATTGGCGGTAATAAGGCGCATATTGGTATCAACCGACCAAATCATGTCGTGTATACAATTGATTAGGGCATCCAGGTTGGCTTTGGTTCGCTGTATCTCTTCGGCTTCTAAAGTTTTAAGCAATTCGGCTTGCTTTGTTTGAACTTTCATATTGACCAGTTTGTTTGGGAAAATATCAACTTGAACGGAATAGCGCTTGTTTAGTTTTCTAATTTAATAAGAAAAATCTATCCATTCAAAAATAGATGTTAATTATTAATTAATCAACCGGCCCACCCCTCTCTGTCTAAACTTCTAAAATGTATCGCCTCTGCCAAATGTTCTAATTCTATCTCACTTCCCCGCAAGGTCGGCAATGGTGCGCGATACTTTTAAAATGCCGCCATAGTCCGCTACATTTGAAAGTATTAAATGGCTTTTATTATCGCGTATAAGTTTGCCGAACGTAGTGATAACCATTACCATTATTGGCGGCAGAGTAATTTGAAGGGCTACCATATAATAAAATCAAGGTATGCTCATCCAATGTTAAAACTGTGTGTGTTTCAGCGGGTCCGGATAAATTGTCGATAGCGTCAAGTTGGGCACCCAATATTAAAATATTTCCGTCGGCTGAAAGCGTCCATGTTCCAGTATATGTATTATTGTTTACCTTACGGGTAAAAGTCCCGTTGGCAGAAAAATTAAATTGTACGGTTGGATAACTTAAATTGGTAAGGTCTACCCAACCGGTATTAACATCGTTAGAATACTCAACCTTGTTGCCTGAAAAGGTATTAACAATTAATTGTGCACGGGTTTGTGCTGGCGTGGATTTTTTGCACGAATACAAAGTAATAGCCACTACACAAAGCAACGCAAATATTGCGTGGTTAATTTTTTTGATATTCATGATTTATTTTTAAAGTTTTAATAAATATCAGTAAAAAATTATTTAATTAATCAACCGGCCCACCCTTCTCTGTCCAAACTTCTAAAATGTATCGCCTCTGCCAAATGTTCTAATTCTATATCCTTACTTCCCGCAAGGTCGGCAATGGTGCGCGATACTTTTAAAATACGGTCATACGCACGTGCGGATAGCCCCAATTTCTCCATCGCTTTTTTAAGCAAGGTTTGCCCGGCCGCGCTTATCTTGCACAGGTCGCGCACCATTTTGGGGCTCATCTGTGCGTTGGCATGCAAATCGGGCTTGCTGCCGAAACGCGCAATTTGTATCTCCCTTGCTTTTATTACCCGTTCGCGAATGAGTTCGCTTTTTTCGGCGAGGCGGTCCGATGCCAGTTCGTTAAAATTAACCGGGGTTACTTCTACGTGCAGGTCGATACGGTCAAGGAGCGGGCCCGATATTTTGCTTAAATATTTTTGCACTACTCCCGGCGGACAGACACATTCCTTTTCGGGATGATTATAATAGCCGCAAGGGCATGGGTTCATGCTGGCAACCAACATCAGCGAACACGGATAATCAACCGAAAACTTTGCCCTTGATATGGTTACTTTGCGCTCTTCCATAGGCTGCCGCATTACCTCGAGGGCCGAGCGTTTAAACTCAGGCAGTTCATCTAAAAACAGAACGCCGTTATGCGCCAGCGATATTTCGCCCGGCTGCGGGTTACTGCCCCCGCCCACTAATGCGACGTCGCTTATGGTATGATGGGGCGAACGAAACGGGCGGATAGTTACCAGCGCATCGGCTGTGGAGAGTTTGCCTGCTACCGAATGTATCTTGGTGGTTTCTAATGATTCATGTAAACTCAACGGAGGCAGTATGGACGGCAGCCTGCGTGCCAGCATGGTTTTACCCGCCCCCGGCGGACCGATCAGTATCACATTGTGTCCCCCCGCGGCGGCTATCTCTAAAGCGCGTTTGATGTTTTCCTGTCCCTTTACTTCGCTGAAATCACTGTCGTAATTGCAGAGGCTGTTATAAAATTCCTCGCGGGTGTTTACCTCTTCGCGTTTTAGTTCGGTATCGCCATTAAAAAAACCAACTACTTCCTTTATGCTTTCAACCCCATAAACTTCCAGGTCGTTAACAATAGCGGCTTCGCGGGCATTTTGTTTAGGCAGGATAAAACCCTTAAAGCCATCTTTACGCGCCTGTATGGCCATGGATAATGCGCCCTTTATGGGTTGAAGGCCGCCATCAAGCGATAGCTCGCCCATGATGATGTATTTCTCAAGGTTTTCGTTTTCAACCTGCCCCGAGCCGGCGAGTATACCTATGGCAATAGGAAGATCATAGGCCGAGCCTTCTTTGCGGATATCCGCAGGGGCCATGTTCACAATAATTTTTTGCCGGGGCATACGCAAGCCGTTTGTCTGCAGGGCGGCCTCTACCCGCTGCATCGATTCACGCACCGCATTGTCGGGCAAACCAACGATCAAATAGAAGGGTTTGCCGCCACCACTAATGTTTACTTCAATAGTTATGTTTATAGCCTCAATACCGTAAACCGCGCTGCCGAAAGTTTTAACTAACACTATAATAAAATTATATAATAGCGAAAGATAGTAAATTATTGACCTTCGAAAAGTGTAATTTATTTACAGCCAAAAAATAAATGATTTTTTCTACTTTTACTAACAGGATATAATTATTCGCTGCCTTCAGAATTATTAAAACAGGAACGGCTGCGGCCATTTATCAACCTAAACAAGTAATAAAATGAGATTGTCTTTCTTAAAAACACCACTGTTTATTTCGTTATCGGCTATTTGCCTGCTAACGGCTTGTTCAAAAGGCGGTTCCAGCCCGGCTAACACCAACACAGCAAATACCACTACCACAACTACTAACACCACCGTTACAGACCCCTATTTGGTAAGCACATTTGCGGGAAGCGGCATTACGGGGTCGGCAGATGGAACCGGAACAAGCGCATCATTTGCCCGACCCACACATGTTGCAGCAGATGGATTGGGTAATATCTATGTATTCGATGCGGGTTACAACACCATTCGCAAAATAACTCCCTCGGCTGTTGTTACAACTATTCTACCCACCCAGGTTTTAAAATCAACATTTGAATCTATGACTGCTGATGCAACCGGCACATCGTATGTGTGCTACGAAAGCGGCATAACAAACCACACTCTTTCTAAAATAAGCGCTTCGGGACAAATAACCACTATTGTTAGCGACCCTTTTGTTGTAAATGGCGTCTATTACAGTTTTAGTAACGATTTGGATATAGCAGTTGACGCAGCCGGAAATACTTTTGTATGTGATATTGACCAATATGTGATATGGAAGGTAAGCCCGGCGGGGGTTGTAACTATTTTTGCAGGCACAAGAAAATCGGGCACCGCCGATGGAACGGGTACGGCAGCTTCATTTGGCTATCCGACAGCTATAACTATTGATGCTTCGGGTAATTTGTACGTATGGGATGGGTCTGGTTCTTCTGTGATCCGCAAAATAACCCCGGCGGGTGTGGTAACAACTATCCCTATTAGCAATGCAAGCGGTATTTATGATGTTTCAGGAATTGCAATGGATGCTTCAGGAAACTTATATGTCACTAGCCGGATAAGTAATAAGATATTTAAAATATCGGCAACAGGCACGGCAACCCTAATTGCAGGTACCGGGGCAAACACGACACCTGTTAATGGCGCCGGGTTGTCTGCTATCTTTAATTACCCGGGTGATATAACGGTCGATAATTCCGGTAATTTGTATGTGGCAGATTCAAACAACGGACTGATCAGGAAAATTGTAAAGCAATAGCGGTACTGTTATTTCGCTTCTGTAACTACAAAACTTGCCAGCAAATTCACATCCGGGTCAACTTTTATGACCGGCGGATTTGGCCCTGCGGAAATATTTACAATTGCTGTACGGTCGGCCATGTTAATGGTATGCAACTGCCCATCAACAGAAACCTCCAGGGGGAAAACATATAAATTACTTTGTTTTTGATCAACCTGTATATTAACCGTGTGGTTGGCGGCATTGTATTTCCAGGAAACAGCCAGGTCGGGATGGCCGGCTGTATTTAACCATTCCTTAAAAAACACCCCCAGGTTTTTACCGCTTACCTGTTCCATAACCTGGCGGAAATCAGCAGTATTGGCATTTCCGCCGTTGTATTTTGCGAAATAGGTGCGTATGCCTTTCCAAAAAACATCATCCCCCAGTTGACGGCGCAGCATGTGCAGCACCCAATTGCCTTTTTCGTAGCTGTTGGCGTTAAGCAGCTTCATATAATCAGTTTCTGCAGTATCAACAACGGGGCGTAAATGTGTTCTTTCCAAACGGAATATTTTTACCCTGTCGGCAGCTAATCTTTTTTTCAGTGTGTCAACCCCATATTTATTTTCGAGATAATAATTGGTGAGGTAGGTGGCAAACCCCTCGCTTAGCCATAGGTGATGAAAGTCTTTTTCGCTTACCGCGTCGCCAAACCATTGGTGGGCTATTTCGTGTGCCATTAGTGCCTCAATGCCCCTATCGCTAACCGAGTTTTCATAATAAAAAATAGCGCTGGCATTTTCCATGCCGCCAAATATGGTTTTTGATTGCACATTGGCAAGTTTTTTATAGGCATATGGCCCTATCCTGCTGCTATAAAACGGCAATATCTCCGTGGCTACCGCATAGCTTTTAAACCCAACGGCCGAGTTTTCGGGAAAAACATAAGTATAAACCGGTATACCGTTAACATCAGCTGGGTGGTCTATCGCGAAATCGGCAACACCTATAACCATAACCTTGGTGGGCAACCGGGCTGTTTCGGCCCAGTGCGTTTGTTTCATTTTACCGGGCAACTCCTTTTCGTCCAATTTTAAGCCGTTGGCTATAACCTGGTAATGGTCGGGCGCGGTAACGGTAAAATCAACCAGCGCTTTATCCGCCGGGTCGTCAACACAGGGCAGCCAGTTATGCGTACGGTTGGGCCAGTTATCACCAAAAAAGGTACGGTGGCCGAACTTATTTGTTGATATAATTAATCCATCAGCGGGAATGCCCTGGTAAATTACACTAAAAGTTCTTTGCTGATTTTTTGTAGCGAGAGTGAAGATGGTTACGTCGTCGCCGTCCTGCTTAAAGCCAACGGGCTTACCGTTCTCGAGTACAGCGCTTACCAACATGCCCCTGCCACTATCATTCCTTTTAACCAGGTTGAGTTGAAAGGATTGGACGTTTTTTAAAAACCATACAGAAACATCCGCCTTGCCCTTTATCGTATCGCTTTCATCGCTCAGCTTAATGTTAAATCCGTAATGCCGCACATCAATTACAGCGCCGGGACGCTGGGCTTTTGCCGATAGGCAAAAAAAACAAAGTACGATTAATCTATAGAGATGAATTTTGCGCATAATTAATTTAAACAAGAAAACTAATATATGAATCTTGCTTTGTGAATCAAAACAAAGTCTCTTGTCATTTCGAACGACAGAGAGAGAAATCTTATACGCCGGGCCGTGAGTGCTATCCGTTTACTTCTTCATTCGGAAGGCGGCATTCGGGGGTTTACCGCTCACTGAAATGAGTGACAGTAAGACCCACTACTTCACCATCCTTATATCTATATAAAACATCATCATCGCCCAATTCTGAATCATCCGCCGGTACAGGGGGGCCGAAACTCACATACATTACATCAGCATCCTTGTCGTATCGTATATTTACATCATTAGCGTTACTATGGCTAACTGCTTTAAGCGCTTTCATAATGTCTGTTATAATTACTTCTGCCATAATACAATTCTCTTTAATAATTTGTCCACTTGTGAAGTAAAGTATGCTGTAATAATAAATCCGTCTATGTCTGTTTCTTTATAAACTACAATAAGTAACCTTGTTGCAGGAGTATGCGTAACCGCCAATAATTCGCCGCCATTTCCTTCAAGTATTTTATCTGGCGCGGCTATTGTAAATAAGACATCGTTTAAATGACCTGCCATCTCAGGATGCCCTTCAACAATATGGACCCATCGTTCATTCGGCAGTCGTATGGTTTTGTTATTTATGCTTTTTACGGTTAACACTATCAAAGGTATAAAATAACTTATATATAATAGCAATTAACTACCTCGGCATCCTCTTCATCATACTGGCCATAGCGGCGGGGTTGCTCATCTGTTTCATCACCTTGCGCATATCCTCAAATTGTTTAATCAGGCGGTTCACTTCAGTCAAATTGGTGCCTGAGCCTCTGGCTATACGGTTACGGCGGCTTTGATTTATACTATCCGGATTTTCCTTTTCGTGCGGCGTCATGGATTGTATAATGGCCTCGATGTTTTTAAAAGCATCATCCTGTATATCTACATCCTTCATCATTTTACCTACGCCGGGTATCATACCCATCAGGTCCTTCATGTTGCCCATTTTTTTGATCTGCTGTATCTGGCTGTAAAAATCGTTAAAGTCGAATTTGTTTTTGCGGATCTTGCGCTGTATTTCGGCGGCTTCTTTTTCGTCAAACTGCATCTGGGCGCGCTCAACCAGCGATACCACATCGCCCATACCCAAAATACGCGAAGCCATACGGTCGGGGTGGAAAACATCCAGCGCTTCCATCTTCTCGCCGGTACCAATAAACTTAATGGGCTTGTTTACTACCGATTTTATAGAAAGCGCCGCGCCGCCACGGGTATCGCCATCCAGTTTGGTTAATACAACGCCGGTAAAATCCAACCGGTCATTAAACACTTTGGCGGTATTTACCGCGTCCTGCCCGGTCATGGCATCAACCACAAACAAAATTTCCTGCGGATTTACAGCGGCTTTTACCTGTTCTATCTCTACCATCATCGCCTCGTCAACAGCCAGGCGGCCGGCGGTATCAATAATGATCACGTTATGCCCGTTCTGTTTGGCGAAGGCAATACCCTCCTTAGCAATGGCTATCGGGTCCTTCGATTCGCGGTTAACATAAACCGGCACGTCGATTTGCCCCCCTAAAACCTCCAGCTGGTCAATAGCCGCGGGGCGGTAAATATCATCGGCAACCAACAAGGGTTTTTTATTTTTTTGCGTTTTTAGGTAGTTGGCCAACTTGCCGGTAAAGGTGGTTTTACCCGCGCCGTTCAGGCCCGCTATCAATATAATGGTAGGCGATGCCGTAAGATTCAGGTCGGCAGCTGTGCCACCCATTAGCTGCGCCAACTCATCGTTCATGAGTTTGGTTAGCAACTGGCCCGGCGATACGGCGGTTAGCACATTGGCGCCTATGGCTTTTTGCCGCACATCGTCGGTAAAGGCTTTGGCGGTTTTATAGTTAACGTCGGCATCCAGGAGGGCCTTGCGTATCTCCTTCATGGTTTCAGCCACGTTTATTTCTGTAATGGTTCCCTGTCCCTTCAGGACTTTAAATGCCCTGTCGAGTTTATCCGAAAGATTTTCAAACATTAGTATTGTTCAATTTTAAGAGGCAAAGTTAAGATTTTGAAGTGTATCCGGTAAATTAAATATGCCGGGCGAAATTTGTATGTATAATTTTTTTATACCCCCCCCGTTTTCGCCCTATCTGAGTATTTAGCAAATAAACCTGGTGCCGATATTACCTGTAAGCGATATGAAAAAAATAGCCGCCGTATATTTAACCTTAAGCTTGTGGGCGGTGAACACTTTTGGCCAGGTAAACAACGGCTTGCTTACTACCCTGTCCGCCATTGCCGGGATGCGCGACAGGATGCCCATTGAAAAGCTGTACCTGCAATTAGATAAACCCTATTATGCTATTGGCGATACACTTCGCTTTAAAGCTTATTTGCTAAATGGCGATCTTTTAAAGCCATCAAAAAGAAGCAGTTTGTTTTATGTTGAACTAATAGATGACAGCAGCCAGGTAGTTAAGCGGCAAACCCTTATGTTGCGCAACGGGACGTCATGGGGTGATATCGTATGCAAAAAAGCCTGGCATGCCGGCAATTATACCTTGCGCGCCTATACCAACTGGATGCGGAATGTTGGCGAGGCGGGTTTTTTCACGCGGCAGGTTGGTATTGTGCCGGCAGGCAGCCCCGGGTGGCTGGTAAATAACCACTTAACAGTTGATAAGGACAAAAATGTAAACCTGGCGTTACGGTTCAGCGATCTTACTCATAGAAATATCGGCTTCCACGACATGCAACTAAGTGTTTTACATGGAACAAGCGTATTGCTGAAGAACAAAGAAAGGACCGGACCCGAAGGGAACCTCGATTTTAAGTTCATCCCGCCCGAAAAATTGACAATCGAGCGGCTTTCATTGCTTGCCGAAGATATAAGCAAAGACGGCGGCGGCAAAAAAGTGGTTATCCCCATTCAATTGAACCGCCCCGAAAATACCGACCTGCAATTTATGCCCGAAGGGGGAAATATGGTAGCCGGTACCCCAATAAAAATAGGCTTTAAGGCAATAGGCGAGGACGGGAAGGGAACAGCGGTAGCCGGAAAAATAGTTAACAGCAAACAGCAGGATGTATGTTCTTTCCAATCAACGCATAACGGCATGGGCGCGTTTATGCTAACCCCGCAGGCGGGCGAAAGTTATTCGGCGAAAGTAACCTTGCCGGGAAACATTGACAAAAGCTATCCGCTGCCTGCCGTTAACGCGGCAGGCACCGTATTGCGAATAGATCCAAAAGGCCGGGACTCGCTGGAAGTAAGCCTATCTGCAACCGCTGATCTGGTTAATAAACCGGACAACTACTATCTTATCGGCCAAACAAGAGGTATAGTTTGTTATTCATCCATAGTTAATTTTAAGCAAGGGGGCGCGATAAAAAAAGTTATAGCTACCAATCTCTTCCCGGCAGGCATTGCTCATTTTACCTTTCTGACCGGTACCGGCCAGCCGTTGAATGAGCGGATATGCTATATCGACCATAAGGATAACCTGCAAATTGCGCTTAATACCAACAAGCCTGGTTATGTGCTTCGTGATAGTGTGGGCTTAAACGTACAGGTAAAAGATAAGGATGGCAAACCTATACGCGGCCTGTTTTCGATGGCGGTAACCGATGACAGCCAGGTTAATATTGACAGCCTTGCTAATAATATACTTACCAGCGTACTGCTCACCTCCGACCTGAAAGGCACTGTTGAAGACCCTGCCTGGTACTTTGAAGGAGACAACAAAGCGACCGCTTTAGACAATCTGCTGTTAACTCAGGGGTGGATAGGGTACGACTGGAAACAGGTATTTGCCCCGCCGGTACCCCCGGAATATGAGGCCGAAAAGGAGTTTAAGGTAAAAGGGCGCGCAACCAATGTGTTGGGGCTGCCAATAAACAACACTTCTATTATGCTTATATCAACCCGCCCGCAGCTATTTATGAATACAACCACCGGAAAGGATGGCCGGTTTACTTTTAGCGGCTTTCCGCTATTAGATACGATAAGTTTTCATTTACAGCCAATGCGCACTTTTAATGTGGGTTTAACAGCGGATGAGTTTGTCCCGCCGGAATTTACGCCGTTAAAGACCATGCCTATGCCCTGGTACATTAACAGCGACACTACAATGGTAAGCTACATTAATAAAAAACAGGCAGAGTATGACGAAGCTTTTGACGCGGGTAAGAGCAAAATGCTGAAAGAAGTACTGATAAAAGGAAAAAAAGTTGAGCCACCGCCACCGCCGATTTTGAATATGAATGAAGAGGATATACGAAACGCCCGGCCGGGTAAAAAACCGCTTACCCTTTTAAAAATGCTGGAGCAAAGGGTGAAAATTGACGGGATGCAGCTGGTTATCATCCTTGACGGCGCGCCGGTTCTGTCCCAAAGAGGCCCCTACTACGTATCGCCTTTTTACTGGCTGTACCAGTATGTTACTGAAGATATAAAATCATTTAGCGTGAGCATGAGAAAGGACGACAAGGGGTATTTCCTGCTGATCTATGTCACCAGTAATTTCGGCAGGCGGGGCATGGGGGTTATATCAGGCACGCAGGGTTATGCCTACCGCCCCATGCCCATAAGCTGGCCGCATAATTTTTATTCGCCGCGTTATACGGTTGCGACAACACCTACGGGTAAGGACCGCCGCTCCACCATTTTCTGGGAGCCAAATGTGGTGACCGATGCGTACGGGAAAGCGGCATTATCATTTTTCAGCGCCGACCAGCCGGGTACTTATACGGTTATAATTGAGGGTACAGATATGAACGGCAGCTTTGGTTATAGCAGGCAGAAAATAAAAGTGGTTAAAAAATGAAAAAGATAACAACAATAGCAACATTAGTCTTACTGTCCTTTACTTGTTTCGCCCAGGTAAACAACGGCCTGATGACCACCTTGTCGGCCGTAGCCGGACAGCACGACAGGATGCCTATTGAAAAACTCTACATGCAACTGGACAAACCCTACTATGCCGTGGGCGATACGCTTCGCTTTAAAGCCTATTTGCTGAACGGCGATCTTTTAAAGCCATCAAAAAAAAGCGGGCTACTGTATGTGGAACTGGCCGATGCATTAAACAAAGTAGTAAAACGGATAACCATTCGCCTTGCTTCGGGTGTAGGTATAGGCGATATCGCCCTGGCGGGAAAAAACATACCCCAGGGCGCCTATTCGCTTCGTGCCTACAGCAACTGGATGAAGAACTTCGGCGATGATTATGTATTTAAAAAGAGCCTATATATATCGGCGGTAAACGGCAGCACAACATTGATAAAAGCAGATTTTAAGCTGGAGAACGGAACGGATAAAGATAAGGTAACAGCAAATATCGGGTTCACCGGGCTTGATGGCCGGCCCCGGCAGCAGCAGGAGATGCGGTTAACCATCAAACAAAACGATAAAACCCTGTTCAAAGAAAATGCCAATACAGGCACCGATGGCAATATCCAGGTGAAATTTGATGTAGCGGCCAAAGCCGCTATTAAGCATATCATTATCCAGGCACAAAACATAACCAAAGGGGCAGACACTACGGCGCTAACTATCCCCGTAACCATAAACCGCCCCGAGAACACCGACCTGCAGTATTTGCCCGAGGGCGGCAATATGGTAGCTGGCATAAAAACAAAAATTGGGTTCAAAGCGATAAACGATGACGGCAAAGGAATAGCCATAAGCGGAAAAATAGTTAACAGCAAGCAGCAGGAAGTCGCAACGTTCCGGCCCACCCATAAAGGAATGGGTAGTTTTGAGTTTACGCCGCAGGCAGGCGAAAGCTATACGGCCAAAGCCCTGTTGACCAATGGAACCATCAAAGACTACCCGCTACCCGCAGTAAACCCAACAGGCACCGCTTTGCGGATAACACCCAAAGGAAAAGATTCGCTGGAAGTAACCCTTGCCGCCACCACAACCCTTTCAACCAGCTACTACCTCATCGGCCAGACAAGGGGAATGGTCTGTTATTCATCGATCATCAGTTTTAAAGGGTCTGCCACAAAAAAGATAATAGCAACAGACCTGTTCCCGACAGGCATAGCGCATTTTACCCTGCTTAACAGTGCCAACCAGCCGCTGAATGAACGGATAGTTTACATCGATCATCATGATAACCTGCAACTAAGCGTTGCCACCGACAAACCGGATTATTTGCTTAGGGATAACATCGGCTTAAGCCTGCAGGTAAAAGACAAAAACGGCAAACCCGCACGAGGTAATTTCTCCATAGCGGTTACCGATGACAGCCAGGTAAACATAGACAGCACCGGCAATAACATAATTAGCAGCCTGCTGCTCACTTCCGACCTGCAGGGCACCGTTGAAGAACCCAACTGGTATTTTAATGAAAAAAATACAGACAGGATTGCTGCTTTAGATAACTTATTACTAACCCAGGGATGGGTTGGCTACGACTGGAAAGAGATATTCGCGCCGCCCGTAAACCCCGAATATGAGGCCGAACCCGAATTTAAGGTTAAGGGGAGGGTAAGCAACTTGTTTAACAAGCCGGTAGCGAATGCGGACGTAATGCTCATCTCGACCAAACCGGAGTTACTGCTGAATACAAAAACTGATGAGAACGGGCGGTTTACGTTCAGCAAATTCCCGCCATTGGATACGATAAACTTTAGGCTCCAAACCCGGCGGGATTTTAATATCGGCTTAACTGTTGATGAGTTCGTTCCGCCGGAACTGATCCCGGCGAACGATATGCCTACACCCTGGTATGTTAATACCGACAGTATCAGGCTAAATTATGCCCAAAAGAAAAAAATACAGTGGAACGAAGCCTTTGATGCCAGTAATACCATATTATTAAAGCAGGTTGAAATAAAAGCTAAACAACCCGTGCGCCTTGCTTTTGATGAGCCTCTTTTGCAGCTAAACGAGGAAGAAATACGCAATGCCCGCCCGGGCAAAAAACCATTCACCTTACATGATTTGCTTAACCAGCAACAGGACCTGAGCCAAATGCCCTTGAGATTGATCGTTGACGGGCACATGGCTATGCATACCGAATTTAAACCCGAAATGAGACCGGGTATTAAGGATCAAATGACACCGGCAGGAAAGGTACCCGATGAGTCTCCTGAGATTATGGGATTGTTTGACCGCCTTACGACTGAAGATATAAAAGGCTTTTCAGCAAAAAAGATACTTGTTCTTAAAAAAATTGTTATACCAGGGACTGATCCCCCTATAGTAATAGAGAGGCTAATTACTTACCTCCAGATTAGTGTTAACACCAACATTAAATTTGGCGACAGTGCAATCCCCGCAGGCGATTATGTATACCGCCCTATGCCCATTAGCTGGCCACATAAATTTTATTCGCCACGTTATGCGGTTGCGACAACACCTACCGGTAAGGACCGCCGCTCCACTGTTTTCTGGGAACCTAATCTAATAGCCGATGCCGCCGGTAAAGCCAGCCTGTCATTTTACGGTGCCGATCTGCCAGGTACCTATACCGTTATAATTGAAGGTACTGATTTGAATGGCACCTTTGGCTATAGCAGGCAAAAAATTAAAGTGGTTAAAAAATAATTTACGGGAAGCTATAAACAATACCCAAAGCCAGCCCTTCTGTTCCCTGCGGCTGTGGTGAGGTGCTCTTGTCGTACAGGAAAGTGCCGTTCATGGTAACATTTATTAAACGGTTCACCTTGGCGGTAACGGTAGCGTCAACCCGGTGGCTTATGTAAGCGGGCGATTTTTGGTAAGGGATAAATAAAGCATAGCGGGCATTGACGCGCAGATTTTTCATCAGGTCCTTTTCCAGTGTGGCAACCACCTGGAAGGCGAGGTCGTTTTTAAAAGTATGGCCGGGCGCTACCCCATAATTAGCGGGCAGGTTATGATAAATAGTAGTATCTCTCAAAAATGTTTGCCGTGCCGTGCCGGTACCAAAGCGCATGTCGAAATATTTTACAGGTTTAAATTCAAAACCTACCGACTCGGTTAAATATCCCGGCGCCATAAAACCGGATATAGTAAGCGGCTGATCCACAGCTGCGCCCGTCGCGCTGGTGTACTGAAAGCCTTTGCTAAACTGCGATTCAAAACTCAGCGAGCCAAAAAAGAACCAGTGTTTGGATAGTTGCGTGGCTATTTTATTATCTAAAAATATGCGGTCGTTGGTTTTGCGCGAGCCCTGCCCCTTGTTTTTTGAGATCCCGTACAGGAGATTTATTTCCGAAGTATAATCAAACGGGGCTTTGTTGTAGGTGGTTTTATAATCAAAATTGGTTCCTAAAGCCACGGCGTTTACGCCACCCGCACTATAATTATCACTAAATGCCGACTGGCTAAAATTTAAAGCGAACGTGATCCATTTATGCCAGTAGCTCACTTTATAATCAAGCATAGAAATAGGGATCAGCTCCCGTTCTATCTGCAGGCCCCTCACCGGCACCGGAAGGGCATTTTTAGGAGGGTCTATACGGAGTCTATTGAGCAGCGTTGTATCAATTTTAACACTGTCTTTTCCCGGGCTATCTGTTTTTTGCGCTGTTGCACATGAGGCGGCCAAAAGGAAAGCTAAAAAAAACGTGCCGGATATTGGTTTTACCATAAAGGGGCAAATAAAAGCAATTTTCTGCGAAAAAATCAGCCAAACAGCAATCCAAATACTTCTTCGATGTTGGCAACCATAATTACTTCGACCCGGTAACGCGACAGATCGATGCGCTTTTTATCCTGCGCGGCCGATGGCATATTATATTTTGAAATAAATATCCGTTCAAAGCCCAGCTTTTGCGCTTCGGCAATGCGTTGTTCAACGCGGTTAACGGCCCTTATTTCGCCCGATAAACCTATTTCGCCGGCAAAGCAGGTTTTAAAAGGTATGGGGATATCCTGGTGCGATGATATAATGGCGGCGGCAAGTCCCAGGTCGATGGCCGGGTCCTCTACGCGGATGCCCCCCGTTATGTTTAAGAAAACATCTTTAGCGCCCAAATTAAACCCGCAGCGTTTTTCCAGTACAGCAAGCAGCATACTCATGCGCCGGGTGTCGAACCCATTGGCATTGCGCTGGGGCGTTCCGTATACTGATGTGCTAACCAACGCCTGGGTTTCTATCAGCATGGGCCTCATGCCCTCTAACGTGGCCGATATGGTGATGCCGCTCAGCGGTTCGTCGCGCTGCGAAAGCAATATTTCCGACGGGTTGGACACTTCCCGCAGACCCTCGCCCAGCATTTCGTAAATACCCAGCTCGGATGCCGAACCAAACCGGTTTTTAATAGTGCGCAGTATGCGGTAAACGTGGTGTCGGTCGCCCTCAAACTGCAAAACGGTATCAACCATGTGTTCCAGTATTTTGGGGCCCGCTATCATCCCGTCCTTGGTGATATGGCCAATAAGAAATACAGGTGTTGAACTTTCCTTTGCAAAACGCAACAGCTCGGCCGTACATTCCCTAACCTGGGATACACTGCCCGGCGTAGATTCAATATGCGAGGAATGCAACGTTTGTATGGAGTCGACAATAACCAGGTCCGGCTCCAGCTCCTCAATTTGTTTGAATATGTTTTGGGTGGAGGTTTCGGTGAGGATATAACAGCCTTTATTTATTTCGGAATGCGGAATGTTGATTGCGGAATTACCCTGGCTGCCAACTGCCAACTGTTTACTGCCAACTTCAGAGAGCCGTTCTGCCCGCATTTTTATTTGCCGTTCGCTTTCTTCGCCCGAAATATAAAGCACTTTCAAATTGGGCATATTCAGCGCCAGTTGCAGCATCAGGGTTGATTTGCCTATACCCGGCTCGCCGCCTATCAGTACCAATGAACCAGCTACAATGCCTCCCCCCAAAACGCGGTTAAATTCTTTATCGGGGGTAAGCAGGCGGTGTTCCTCGTTAAAAGTAATATCGGCCACCTCAATGGGTTTACTGGCGCGCTGCTGCGTGGTTGAGCTTACCTTCCAGGTGGGTACAGATTTACTGTCTTTCTCAATTACCTCCTCCACAAAAGTGTTCCACTGCTGGCACGAAGGGCACTTGCCCAGCCATTTAGACGATTCAAAGCCGCAGCTTTGACAAAAATACGCGATCCTGGTTTTAGCCATGTTGTTGATGTGCACCTGCCTGCCGCAGGCAGGGATATACAAATGTGCGGATTAGTTTGGGAATAGCAAAGGATTTTACTAAATATTTTAGCATTTATGGCAGTGATGGTGTATCACACAAAGAAATTGGTAATTTTATATCATTTGATAAGAAAATGGATAACACATGCAAACTAAATTTAGAATGGATACCTGCCGCGTATGCAACAGCTAAAAGCACATCCCACAAAAATGAAGCGGAAACAATAAAAAAGGCAGCCCCAATAGTAAAAACCAAAAGCCTGTACCAAACTAATACCGGCCTTGGTAAAAATAAAAAAAACAGGCTTTGATCAATTCGCGATAGATCAGGATAAGATAATCCTTTCGTCTCCTGTCCTTTCCCCCCAACCCGTTAAACCCTTTCACCTTTTACCTTTTACCTTTCACCCCAAAAACGTACTTTTGCAAACTTTATAAAACTTGTTACTTATGCTAAGAACTCATACCTGCGGCGAATTAAATATCAGCAACTTAGGCCAATCGGTAACTTTATGCGGGTGGTTGCAAAAATCGCGCGATCTGGGCGGTACCACATTTATTGATATGCGCGACCGTTATGGATTAACCCAGCTGGTGTTTAATATTGATACCGATGCCTCGCTGCGTGAAACCAGCCGTACACTGGGCCGGGAGTTTGTAATTAAAGTAAGCGGCACCGTAATAGAGCGTACCAACAAAAACCCAAAAATACCTACCGGCGAAATTGAAATAGCGGTGGAAGCCATTGAGGTGATCAACGCTTCAAAAATCCCCCCGTTTATGATAGAGGATGAAACCGACGGTGGCGAAGAGTTAAGGGCGAAATACCGTTACCTCGACTTGCGCCGTACCCCTATACGCAATAACCTGGTGCTGCGCCATAAAATGGCGCAGGAAGTACGCAAGTATTTAGATATGCTTGATTTTATAGAGGTGGAAACCCCGGTTCTCATAAAATCAACCCCCGAAGGCGCGCGCGATTTTGTGGTGCCAAGCCGCATGAACCCCGGCGAGTTTTACGCCCTGCCGCAATCGCCGCAAACCTTTAAACAATTGCTGATGGTAAGCGGTTTCGACCGTTATTTCCAGATCGTTAAATGTTTCCGGGATGAGGACCTTCGCGCCGACCGTCAGCCGGAATTTACACAGATAGATTGCGAAATGGCCTTTATCACCCAGGAAGATATTCTGAATATTTTTGAAGGCTTAACCCGCCACCTGTTTAAAGCGGTTAAAGGAATTGAGTTTGATGATTTCCCCAGGATGCAGTACGCCGACGCGATGCGTTTGTATGGATCGGATAAACCCGATATCCGTTTCGGGATGCAGTTTGTGGAGCTGAATGATATTGTAAAGGGCAAAAGCTTAAGCATATTTGATAGCGCCGAACTGGTGGTGGGCATTAACGCCAAAGGCTGTGCCGATTATACCCGCAAGCAAATTGATGAGCTGACCGAATGGCTGAAGCGCCCCCAAATTGGTGCTACGGGGATGATATACTGCCGGTATAATACCGACGGCACCTTAAAATCATCTGTTGATAAATTTTATACCGAGGACGACCTGACCAACTGGGCGGCGGCATTTGAAGCTGAGCCCGGCGATCTGATACTGGTATTGGCGGGTAATGCCGATAAAACACGCAAGCAATTAAATGAGTTGCGTTTAGAAATGGGCAACCGCCTGGGCCTGCGCGATAAAAATAGTTACGCGCCATTATGGGTTTATGATTTTCCGTTGTTAGAATGGGATGAAGAAACCGGGCGCTTTCATGCCATGCACCATCCGTTCACTTCGCCGAAGCCCGAGGATATTGCCTTGCTGGATACCAATCCGGGCGATGTTCGCGCCAATGCTTACGACCTGGTTATAAACGGAACAGAAATTGGCGGCGGTTCCATCCGTATCCATGACCGCACCCTGCAGGCGTTGATGTTTAAGCATTTAGGCTTCACTACCGAAGAAGCACAAAAACAATTTGGTTTTTTAATGGATGCCTTTGAATATGGCGCCCCCCCGCATGGCGGTATCGCCTTCGGGTTCGACAGGCTTTGCTCCATATTTGCCGGGCTGGATTCTATCCGTGATGTTATCGCGTTCCCTAAAAATAACTCGGGCCGCGACGTGATGATCGATTCACCATCAACAATTGCGGATGCACAATTAAACGAATTGAAAATTAAAACGGCCCTTTAAATACCATTTCGCATATAAAAAGAGTTATAAAGCAAGGTTAAATGCTAAAAAATGTTAAATTTTTAGCTATGGTTGATGCTTTTTAATTTCAAATGATTTTCTTTAAAAAAAATTACATGAAAAAATACTTTTTACTATTCATTATCCTGGTTATCGCGCTGGCATCATGTAAAAAATATGATGTCAACAAACAAAACGCGACCGATGACGCGTTGATACAGGCTTATTTAAAGGCGAATAATATTACTGCCATAAAAGACCCCTCCGGCCTTTATTACCAAATAATAACACCCGGTGGAAACGCGTTTCCCAGCGCAACGTCTGCCGTTGGGGTAAACTATACAGGCACTGAATTAGACGGAACCGTATTTGACCAAAACCCCAGCGCAACACTATTTTTGACAGATGTAATAAAGGGATGGCAAATAGGTGTGCCTAAAATTGGTATCGGGGGCGAAATAAAACTTTTTATACCATCATCATTAGGCTATGGTAACCAGGCGGCAGGTGCACTTAAGGCAAATACAGTATTAATTTTTGATATAAAACTACTTGGTTTCACCAATTAATTATTATAACTGCAGCGCATGATTATTGGCTGATAATGACCAACAGCGGATAATATTTTGTAATTTTGCCGCAACGGCCAAAGAAGTTAAATTTTAGCCCCCGGTATAATTTTTAAGAACAAAATCAGTTATAAAGTAAAAATCTGCATGAAAAAACACTTTACACTATTTTTTAGCCTGTTTGTTATTGGTTTAGCATCATGCCAAAAAGGCGATGTTACCAGCCAGCAAGCGGCAATAGACGATGCAAAGATACAGGCTTATATAAAAGCCAATAATATACCGGCAATAAAAGATCCTTCCGGATTGTATTATCAAATAGTTACACCGGGAGATCCAACTACAAAACCAACACTCCTCTCAACCGTTCAGCTTACCTATACAAACAATTTTCTTGATGGGGTAAATTTTGACCATGTTGATGTTGTAAGTTATAAATTGGGCAAGCTGATTAATAGCGGCGGCTTTATGACGAGGGGGATGCAAATTGGGTTGCCGTATATTGGCACCGGCGGAAGGATTATTTTAATAGTGCCTTCGGCGCTGGGTTATGGAAACTCAACGCAGTATACAGTACCGGCAAATTCTATATTAATTTATACTATTGATTTGATAGGTGTTTATTAACTTCTGTAATTAATCGTATATCATTTATAACAACATGAAAAAATATTTTTTATTATTCGGCCTGTTTATCATTGGGTTATCGTCATGCAAAAAGCCTGCAACATTTGACGCGGCAGCGCAAGCCGCTGCCGACGACGCGCTTATACAGGCTTATATACAACAACATGCTATTACCGCTGTAAAAGATCCTTCCGGGCTTTATTACCAGATAATTACTCCCGGTACAGGCGCTCATCCCAATGATAACTCTAACGTAACTGTTGGTTATACCTGTACTTTGACCGATGGTACCGCTATTGATTCCAGGAGCAGCGCCTATTTCGCGCCCCTGGGCCTTACTATACAGGGGTGGCGTACCGGCCTGCCCCTTATTGGCACAGGCGGAAAAATTTTGTTGTTGGTACCGTCGGCGCTTGGTTATGGTAATGCGGCCCAGGGGGCCATTCCGGCTAATTCAGTACTGGTGTACAATATTACATTGCAGGGCTTTAACTGATAAGTTGACTCCCTTAATTTAATTTCTTAAATTCATACGGGTCGTATTCAACAAAATCGGCCACTTTAACCCTCACGCTTGTTATTTTTCCATTTTGAAAGGTAAAGTTGAAAACTGTTTTACCATATACCGGGTCAGAAAAAGTGGCATAAAACCTATTGCCGCCTAACGGCTGCAGGTGCACAAACATTTTTGTATGATGTTCGAAACGCATTTCAAGGTCATTGTTTTCGCCGGGCGTAATAACCATATTACCATATAGGTCATTATAATATTTACCGGTATAATTAACCACAGGCAGTGCAGGCGGCAAATTTAACGCGACCGAATCGCGCAGTTTTTTATTAACTTTCTGCTCGTCGGCTGCATGGGCCTTGTATTGGTTTAAATAAGCATCACTATAATTACGGTAGGGCATTTTAAAATAGGCATCCATGATCTCCCAGCGCAACGCTTCATAAAATTCGTTTTGATCGGTATTGGTTAATATAATAATACCTAATTGATCCTGCGGTACCAATGTCACTGATGATACGTATCCGTTTACGCCGCCATCATGCATAATAAGGTGGTGGCCAGAATAATCCTGTATAAACCAACCCAGCCCGTATAGTTCATAATCAGTTTCGCCATTTAAATGATGTACGCTGCCTACAATATCCTGCGCCTGCCTCGTAGCCTGTATCGCCGCTGCCGGTATTACTTGCCGGGCACCTACCTTTCCATTATTTAATAAAGCCAATACCCATTTGCTCATATCATTTACCGACGAGCAAATGCCACCCGCGGGGGCCAGGCCATCCAGCTGTGCGTAAGGTATAGCGGTAAGGCGCTCATCTACAATAGTATGGGGTACTGTTCTGTTTAACGATTTGGGCATATCTTCGGTTAACGCTAAAGTATTACCCATGCCAAGCGGCGCCAAAATATTTTCTTTTAAATAAACCTCCCATGATTTGCCCGTTACCCTGGGGATGATCTCACCGGCTGTTAAAAAGGCCGAATTGGTATATCCCCATTTAGTTCTGAAAGGATAGGTAGCCTTCATGTGGCCCAGTTTTTCAATTATTTGCTGACGGGTAAGATTGGTATTATAAAAGGTAAAATCGCCCTGGAAAGTTTTAAAACCCAGCCTGTGGCATAGCAGGTCGCGGATGATAGCCTGCTCGCCCGCCGCTTTGTTTTCAAGTTTAAAATTGGGCAGGTATTTGGTCACATTATCGTCAAGCGAGAGCTTCCTCTCTTCCTGCAGCATGGCAAGCGCGGTCGCGGTAAATGCCTTTGTATTACTGCCTATCATGAACAGGGTATTTTCGTCAACCTTATTGGCAAGGCCCAGTTCTTTAACGCCGTAGCCCTTCATCACAACTATCTTATTATCCTTTATTACACAAACAGCCGCTCCCGGAATGCGCCATTTAGTTAATGCCCGGTTTACATACACATCAAGGCTATCGTTAATAAATGATGAGCTTCTGTCTACCCCCTGCGCATGTGTTACCGATAGCCATAGAAGGCAATAGATTATTAAAAAAAGTTTCTTTTTCATTAAGATCATTTTTTTTGTTTTTGATGAGTTTAACAGTGTGCTAATTTAATGAAAAGCGACTTTAAGGGGCTTATTCAACTAAAACAACAACGTCAAATGATGGAAAAAGATTGGTATTATTTTACAATAATTTATATGCTTAAAGGAAATTGGCGGTTAATACAAACCAGATTTTAGATAGGATGCTTTATAAAGAAATGTCGTCTGAACCAACCCCATTGTCACTTCCTTTCAATGCATGAGGGGAATAATGGTCGGGTTCAAAATCCGTTTTACGGCCCAGCATGGTAAAATTTTCAGCCACCACTTCGGTAGTATATTTTTTTATACCGTCCTTATCTTCGAATGACCGTGTACGTAATTTGCCTTCAATGTAAACCAACTTGCCTTTTTGCAAAAATTTAGCGGCCACTTCGGCAAGGCTCCTCCACAATACAATATTGTGCCATTCGGTTTGTTCAACTTTTTTACCATCCTTATTAAAAGTTTCGGAAGTAGCCAGCGGGAAACTCGCTACCGATACGCCACCTTCTAACTGGCGTATTTCAGGGTCCTTGCCCAAATGGCCAACAAGTATAACCTTATTAATTCCCGACATATTTTTAATGTATGATTTAAAGGTACATTTAAATTCTAATTTAAAAAATTATCTAAAAATAGAAAAATCACCTTTGAAAGCGCTAATTTTTTTATTTTTTCTATTTTAATGAAATCCCAGTTCTTTTTAACTTTTAAAGGCCGCTGCTGTAAATTAATAAAGCGTACATATAAATGCTGGTGGGTGAGTATATGTTTTTTTACGGAGATGCTTGCAGGTATTTTAATGTCGTCACCAAAAAACGCTACAGTTTCGGGCAGGGCCAGTAGTTCATTAAGCGGTAATAAAGATGCAGTTTCTATTAACGGAAGATCATACATATTGGCCCAAATGTCGCTTTCATCCCTTTTATTCATCAAAATACTGTGGCCGTCGGCATAGAAAAAGTAGTTAAAAAAACGTTCTTTTATCTTTATTTTATTGATCTTAACAGGTAATTCGGCCACAGTATGGTGTGCAAAAGCATAGCACGCGTTATTGACGGGACAAATGGCACAGGCCGGATTTTTAGGCTTGCAAAGCATGGCCCCAAACTCCATTATTGCCTGGTTATGTAGTGCAGGGTTTTTCTTATTCAACAAATCGTTAGCAATGGTTTGAAATATTTTTTTACCCTTGCTGCTATTTATAGGTTCGGTAATGCCGAAGTAGCGGGCTATCACCCTGTATACATTGCCATCAACCACGGCCTTTGCTTCGTTTGCCGAAAAGGAAGCAATGGCCGCGGCAGTATATTCGCCTATACCTTTCAGTTTGATGAGCTGATCGTACGTCTTTGGGAATTCACCATTATGCTGTTCGCGCACAATGCGGGCCGTTTTAAGCATGTTTCGGCCCCGCGAATAATAACCCAGGCCCTGCCACAATTTTAATATTTCGTCCTCATCAGCAGCCGCGAAACTGCTTACGTCGGGATATTTTTCAACAAAGCGATAAAAATAAGGCAGTCCCTGGTCTACGCGGGTTTGCTGCAAAATAACCTCGGAGAGCCATATAATATACGCGTCGGAAGTATCGCGCCAGGGCAGGTCGCGTTTGTTTTTATTGTACCAGTTTACCAGTTCGCCGGAGAAATCCATGTAAGGCAAAAATATGGGAATAAGTGCTTAACGGCGTGAACTTTGTAAAGATTATATGACCGTTGTTAGTCAAAATAAAAAAAATGTAGAATTATTTCGCTGTTTCGCAAATAAGCGATACTTTTGCAACCCTAAATAAGTTAAGTAATTACGTATTTTAATAAAAGAAAAAGGACATGACTAAAGCAGAAATTATAACTGAAATCTCATCTAAAACAGGAATTGAGAAGGTTGACGTACAAGAAACAGTTGAGGCATTTTTTAAGGTTATTAAGAATTCAATGGTAGGCGGCGAAAATGTTTATGTTAGGGGGTTCGGAAGTTTTGTTGTAAAGAAAAGGGCTAAAAAAACAGCGCGTAACATTTCAAAAAACACTGCGATAATTATTCCTGAGCATTTTGTGCCAAGCTTTAAACCGGCTAAAACTTTTGTAGAAAAAGTTAAATCAGGCAACAAAGCAACCAAATAAATAAGCAGCTATGAATAAAAAACAAATAGTTGTTATTATAGCCATTGTGGCTGTTATGGCCTATTTGTATTCATTACCTGTAAGGGGCTTAATAAAGCCCGGCGCGGTGCGCGATAATGAAAAGGGTACTGCGGTTAAGCAACAGTCGCCGCCGAGTGTTACTGTTACTGTATCAACGGTATCTGAAACGGCTAAAGTTGCAATAGGCGCAGCTTTATCGGCAAAGATCAATGACCTTGAGGGCCGGTTAAAAAACGCCGCTAACGATGCCGACAAACTAAAGCTTGAAAAACAGCTGGCTACGCAATGGGATGATGTTAACCAGCCTGCTCCGGCGGCATTTTATTATATGGAGCTTGCCCGGAAAGAAAACACCCTGACCGACTGGTTAAATGCCGGCAACCGTTTTAATGACGCCTATAAGCTTACACAGGACACTACGGTAATGCCTGCATATATAACCAATGCTGTTGAAGCATTTCAAAATGTGCTGAAGCTGAAGCCCGAAAGTTTAGATGGTAAAACGGGCCTCGGTGTTGCCTATGTAAACGGAGGGGCAACCCCTATGCAAGGCATAGCTTTATTGCTCGAAGTGGTTAAGCAGGACCCCAATAATGAAAGTGCAAACCTCAATTTGGGTTTGTTCTCTATGAAATCAAGGCAGTATGATAAGGCTGTGCTGCGCTTTAAAACCATTATTGCGCACAAGCCCGAATTTGAACCCTACTTTTACCTTGCTGAAAGCTACAAGCAGTTAGGAGAAAAAACAGAAGCGATTGCCGCTTACGAAAAATGCAAAGAATTAATGCCCGACCCTGTTTTTGGCCAGCGCATTGATCAATATATTAAGGAATTAAAAAATTAACAGTTTAAAAAATTATTATTATGCCAAGCGGTAAAAAACGTAAAAGACACAAAATGGCCACCCATAAACGCAAAAAGCGTTTAAGAAAAAACAGGCATAAAAAGAAATAGGCAGGCTATTAAGCACCTTATTTTATGCCCGCTTTTATAGCGGTGAAATGCCCTAAATTATTGTTTTTTGCCCTATTATTTAATACGCGGTAACTGGTAAATACCAGGATGCCATTTTAAGAAATGGAGTAGCAGTTGATAAAAGAATTAATTATCGATTCATCCCCCAACGGGGCTACTATTGCATTATTACAGGATAAACAACTTGTAGAGCTACATAAAGAGCAGATCAGCAACAACTATACCGTTGGCGATCTATACCTGGGACGGATTAAAAAAATAATGCCCGGATTAAATGCTGCCTTTGTTGATGTAGGCTATGAGAAGGATGCTTTTCTGCATTATCTTGATCTTGGTCCGCAGGTTCAAAGCCTGCTTAAATTAACCAAGCAAGTGCGTAGTGGTGGTTACCAGTCAAAGCTTTTAGATAACTTTAAGCTGGATGGGGATATTAATAAAAGCGGGAAGATTGGTGAAATTGTAACCAAGAACCAGCTTATTCCTGTACAGATAGCTAAGGAGCCCATATCAACCAAGGGCCCCCGTTTAAGTTCCGACCTGTCTATTGCCGGCCGCTATGTGGTATTGGTGCCGTTTTCTGATGTGATCTCTATTTCTAAAAAAATAAAGAGCAACACCGAGCGTAACCGCTTGCGCAAGATAATAGAAAGCATAAAGCCCAAAAACTTTGGTGTAATTATCCGTACCGTATCTGAGGGAAAAGGTGTTGCTGAAATGCAGAAGGACCTGCTCGACCTGGTATCAAAATGGGAATCATTTATAACCCGCCTGCCAACCGTTGAGCCCGGTAAAAAAGTGTTAGGCGAAATTGGCCGTACATCAACTATCCTGAGAGATATACTAAGCCCCGATTTTCAGCATATCTATTTAAACGATCCCGATCTGTACGAGGAAATTCGCGCATACGTTCAAAATATTTCGCCCGAGCTGGAAAATATCGTCCGTTTACACAAACATAAGGAGCCCATATTTGAGCATTATGGCATTGATAAACAAATAAAGGGGGCTTTTGGTAAAACGGTAAATTTAGCCGGCGGCGCTTACCTGGTAATTGAGCATACAGAGGCCCTGCATGTTATTGACGTTAACAGCGGCAACCGCACAGCAAATAAAGAGAACCAGGAGGAAAACGCTTTCCAGGTAAATAAGGAAGCGGCCAAAGAAATTGCCCGTCAGCTGCGCCTGCGCGATATGGGCGGAATTGTGGTGATTGATTTTATTGACATGCACAAGCCGAATAACCGTAAAGATCTGTTTGATTTTTTACGGGCCGAAATGGCGCTCGACCGTGCCAAGCATACTATTTTACCGCCGAGTAAATTCGGGTTGGTGCAAATTACCCGCCAGCGGGTGAGGCCCGAAATGAATATTGTTACCAGCGAGGTTTGCCCCGCCTGCCACGGCACCGGTACCATAAGGCCAACTATTTTATTGCTGGATGATATTGAGAACAACTTCAACTTTATTTTGGTTGAACAGAACGAAAAAGGAATAACTCTCAGCGTTCACCCATATATAGAGGCCTATATTAAAAAGGGCTTTATTTTTACCCGCCAGGTAAAATGGTTCTTTAAATACGGGCAATGGATAAAGGTTAAAAGCAACCCGGCTTACCAGATCACCGAATTTCATTTTTTCTCGTCGAAGGATGAGGAAATTAAGTTGTAAATGTGGCGCCTCAAATCACGCGATTTTGTATCCATCCGCATAAAGTAACCGCATCGTATAAATTGAATATTCACTTTGTTAAAAGTTTACTAAAAGAAGGTGGGGGTATGCTGTTGACGAATGACGGGGCCAAAATACCCATCTCGTGTCAAAATAATGATGAAGTGAAGGTGGCTTTGAGGCGGGTGTTGTAGAGAGGAATTAAAGCTTGAACCTTTTAGGATCTCGCCGGGTGTCCCAAATGGTAATAATCTCTATGTAAGTATCATTTATTTGATAATAGATGAGATAGTCTCTAACGATCAGAAATCGGACGTCTTCGATCTGAACTGACTTTCCTATATATGGAGCTTTTGGTAGCAGATTAATATTAACTAAAAATTCCTGGCTGAGCTTTATGCTGTAAACTTTCGATTTATTTCTATTGGCCCAATATTCCAAAATCTCTAATCTTTCCTGGCGAGCCCTAATAGACCACTTTATTTTTTTAACCATTCATTAATTTCTCTTGTTGCTTCTTCATGAGATATCCATTGACCATTTTTTATTTGTTCTATCCCATCTTTAACCGCTTCAATCTCATCCGCGCTCATTATGTAAGTTCCGTTATTAACCGCCAGTTCAAGTTCGACTGTATGCGCAAGGCTATCCAGTAACTCCTCGTCATTGATACTGTTGATCTGTGCTATAAGCTTTTCTTTTAATTCAATAACTGTCATAATATTGCCTCCTAATCAAATTTACATATAATCTATCAAATCCAAAACCTATATTTGCTTCATAATTCTCAAGGGGTGCCTTGCTTTGAGCAATCAAACTGAAAGACAGGCTGAGATCAAACCCATGCCCCCCGGCCCCCTGAAGGGGGAGTAAGTAGTTCACGCTATTTATTCCCCCCTTCAGGGGCCGGGGGGCGACACCTGATCCGGGTAATGCCGGCGTAGGGAGAGGTAATAAGTTAAGTGTACTGCATATTCAACCCTGGTGTGCAGATGGTTTAACGTTTTTATTTAACACATTGAAAAATTTATTTACGGCATTATTTGCCTTGCTGCTGCCTGTAATGGCATCGGCCCAATTCTCTGTTTCAGGGAAAATTACCGACCAGCAAACCGGCGAAGCGTTGGCCGGGGCTACAGTATCAGTTGAAAGATCAGCAAGCACAGTTTCAGGCGCTGACGGAAAGTATCATTTAGAAAATTTAAAGGCGGAAAACTATATTGTTTCCGTAAGCTATCTTGGTTATCAAACCCTGCAAAAAAGCATTACACTTTCAACGAATACTGTATTTGATTTTGCGTTGGCTCACAGCACTATCCTAACCGAAGAGGTTACCGTAAACGCTACTCGCGCCTCGGCCAATTCGCCAACGGCCTTTACCAATTTGAACAAGAAGGATATTGAAAAAAACAATTCGGGCCGGGGCTTTGAGTATTTGCTGGAGCAAACGCCGTCAACTGTTGTAACCTCTAATGCAGGGGCAGGCGTGGGTTATACCAGTATCCGCATCCGCGGGTCAGACGCTACCCGCGTTAACGTAACGCTTAACGGCATCCCGCTTAATGATGCCGAGGACCAGGGCGTGTATTTTGTCGACCTGCCCGACCTGGCCTCATCGGTTGATAATATACAGGTGCAACGCGGGGTAGGCACCTCAACCAACGGGGCGGGCGCTTTTGGTGGTAGCATCAATATACAAACTACCACCCGCCGCGATACGGCTTATGCCGAACTGAACAGCTCGGCCGGTTCGTACAAAACGTTTAAAAATACGGTTAGCCTGGGTACAGGCTTGTTGGGCGGGCATTATAGCTTTGACGGGCGGTTATCAAACATTACATCCGATGGGTATATCGACCGTTCGGGGTCTACGCTTAAATCCTTTTTTTTAAGTGGGGCCTATTATGGCAAAACCAGCGTATTGCGCCTTAATGTTTTCAGCGGGTACGAGCAAACCCACCAGGCCTGGGACGGTGTGCCCGAGGATAGTGTAAAATTTGGCAACCGCAGGTATAATGAACTGGGTTATATTGCCGCAAGCAATACCTATTATCCCAATCAAACAGATAACTATACCCAAAATTATTACCAGTTGCTTTATGACCAGCAGATCAATCCGCAGCTTTCATTTAGCGGTGCCTTGCATTATACCAAGGGCTATGGGTATTACGAGGAGTATAGAAATGGCGACGCTTTAAGTGACTATGGCATTACCCCCGTTACCGTTGGTGGAGTGGCAATTACCACAACCGACCTCGTACGTCGCTTATGGCTAAATAATGATTTTTACGGTGCTACCTATAATCTGAATTATAAGCCGGATAATAAACTCGATATGACGCTTGGCGGTGCTTACAATGAATACAAGGGCCAGCATTATAACAATATTGAATGGGCGCAGCAAAGCACTAATATTCCACCGGATTATGAGTATTCGAGGGATAACGCAAAAAAAACCGATTTTAATATTTTCGCCCGGGCCGAATATCATTTAGGCGATGTACTGCTTTATGGTGATATGCAATACCGGCACATCTATTATTCGTTCTTAGGGTTCGACCAAAACCTGAATAACGTACAGCAGCAGGTAACGCTTAACTTTTTTAACCCAAAAGTTGGCATCACTTATAACATAAATTCGCATGATAATATTTATGCCTCGCTAGCTGTGGCCAATCATGAGCCAAACCGCAGCGATTTTATAAATTCATCACCATCAAGCCGTCCTAAAGCAGAAAACTTGAAAGATTTTGAAGTGGGTTTTCGTACCAGCCGGGCAAACTTTAGCGGCAATATTAACGGGTTTTATATGCTGTACAAAAACCAGTTGGTACTAACCGGCGCCCTTGATGATGTGGGCGAAGCCATACGCACCAATATAAACGATAGTTACCGCGCGGGCATAGAGGCTAACGCCAAAGTGAAAATAACAAAACAATTAAGCTGGGCGGCCAACGCGTCGGTAAGCGCCAATAAGGTGAAAAACTTTGCCCAATACCTGCAAAACTATGATACCAATACACTGGATAAAACCCAATATACCTCAACAGATATTGCCTACTCGCCCGATTTTATTGGTGCAAGCACCATCAGCTATCAACCCATAAAAAATGCAGAGATCGCTTTTATAAGCAAGTATGTGAGCCGCCAGTATTTGGATAATACCTCCACTCAAAGCAGGTCGCTCCCCCAATATTTTGTGAACGATGTGCGGCTGAATTATAATTTCAGCATAAAAGGCATTAAAAATATTGGCATTGGCTTATTGGTAAATAATGTGTTCAGCGCTAAATACCAATCAGATGGCGCTACCTACCCGGATATTGAAGGGGGCAAAGTGGTTAACTATAATTACTTTTTCCCGCAGGCCCCTGTAAACTTTTTGGCCTCGCTGAACCTTAAATTCTGATCGTATGCATTACTGGCTGCACCTTTTTACAGAACAAATTCGCGAAACCACGTTCATGGAATGGGCTGCCGTATTGCTAAGCGTAGCTGAAGTGCTGCTGGCCAAAATAAACAACATCTGGCTGTATCCAACGGGCATAGCGGGTACATTCATCGGGATATATGTGCTATTGCTGGCGGGGCTTTATGCCGAATCGGTTTTGAGCGTTTATTATATAGTGATGAGTGCTTATGGCTGGTATTATTGGATAAAGAAACGCGGCGAGCCACCCGTAAAAATTACCTGGACAACAAAAAGGGAGTGGATAATTACCCTGTTTATTGTTTTTGCCGGATGGGCCATAGGGTATGTATTATTAAAAAATTTTACCACATCAAATGTTCCTGTTTGGGATGCGTGGGTATCATCAACAGGCTGGGCAGGCATGTGGCTGCTGGCCAGGCGAAAACTGGAAAACTGGATAGTGCTTAATATCTCGAATTTGTTTGCCATACCCTTGCTTTGCTATAAAAAGCTAATTCTTTTCGCGGCGCTTACCTTTTTTTTATTTATAGTGGCCTTTTTTGGTTTTTTTGACTGGCTCGCTATATGGAAAAAAGATAACTCCCATAAAAAATCATATCCCGTTTAATCATTAAAATGGAAAATATAAGCCACCCATCAGCCTTTATTGAAACGGATGACGTTGCTATTATCCGTGATTCAGCAGCCCTGGCGGAACAGGCAGGCATGCTGCACACCGAACAATTAAAAGTTATTTACAGGCAAAAATGGTTTAAACTGTTGGTGCCTGAAGTTTATTCGGGGCTGCAAATAACCCTGCCCGACCTGGTGCGATTACAGGAAGCCATTAGCTGGGCCGACGGGAGTACCGGCTGGGTGGTTACCCTGTGCAGCGGCGCCGGTTGGTTCGGCGGGTTTATTAATGCCGAAATTGCCCGGCAAGTATTTAACGACCCGAAAACCTGCCTTGCAGGGAGCGGCGCAACAAGCGGTACGGCAGAAATTACAGCTTCGGGCTACCTGGTTCACGGTAGCTGGAGATATGCAAGCGGCATACATCACGCCACACATATTACAGCCAATTGCATCATCAAAAAAGATGGTGAGAATGTTTTAGACCGGGACGGAAAGTCAATAGTATTGCCTTTTATATTTGATAAAAAAGACGTGAAGATATTGCCCGACTGGAAACACACGGGCATGGTGGCTACGGCCAGCGACTCTTTCGAAGTTAAGGGCTTCGAAGTTTCATTTAACCGGCAATTTAAAATAGAGGGTCCGGCAGCTGTTATTAATGACCCCTTATACCGCTATCCGTTTTTACAATTGGCACAAGCGACGCTGGCCGTTAATTTATCGGGTATTGCCCTGCATTTTATGGATCTCTGTGAAGATGTTTTCAAAGAAAAACTGAATCAGCCCCGGCTCACCGATGAACAGAAAGCTGTTTTAACCGATAAATTAAGCACGTTAAAAGCCGCCATCAACCGGCAACGAAAAAGTTTTTTTGACTCGGTTGACCAATCATGGATCGCTATTCAATACGCGGACAATATTCCGGATGCGCTTTTGAATAAAGTAAGCGTCAATAGCTTGAAACTGGCACATTTGGCAGTAGAAAGCGTAGATAAACTTTACCCTTTATGCGGCCTGGTAGCGGCGCGTAACAATACCGAAATTAACCGCGCCTGGCGCGATCTGCATACGGCCAGCCAACATGCTTTGCTAACTTTCCCGGTTAATTCAATTTAAAGAAACCGTATCTTAACATAAATTTCACATCGAATTTTGATTGTATTACTGATATTTGGTTCTTTAACCCGTACCACATGAAGATTAAATTTTTACTGATCGTATTTTGCTGTTTTTCAGCCTTAACCATATCGGCCCAAACAAAAAAGAAAGTGCATACTGTAAGTACGGTTGCGCCGGTGGTAGTTGCTGATACTCCCCCCGTAAGTACGGACTTACCCCGCCCTAAACTTGTTGTTGGCATTGTAGTGGACCAAATGCGCTGGGATTACCTGTACCGCTATTATTCACGTTACGGCAATGCCGGCTTTAAGCGTTTGCTTAATGAGGGCTTTAGCTGCGAAAACACCAATATTGATTATATACCAACAGTAACGGCCGCGGGGCATACTGCTATATATACGGGTTCTGTGCCGGCGCTGCATGGTATTGCCGGCAATGATTTTATTATACAGGCTACCGGAAAATCTATGTATTGTACAGACGACAGCACCGTGCAAACTGTAGGCGCCGCAGGCAAAGCAGGGCAAATGTCGCCAAGAAACCTGCTAACCACTACGGTTACCGATGAGCTGCGTTTAGCAACCAATTTCCATTCGAAAGTAATAGGCATAGCGTTAAAAGATCGCGGTGGTATTTTATCTGCCGGGCATACCGCTAATGCGGCTTACTGGTTTGATGATAAAAGCGGCAACTGGATAACCAGCACCTATTACATGAAGGACCTGCCGCAATGGGTAAAAGATTTTAACGACCAGAAAATACCGGAAACTTATTTAAAGCTGGACTGGAACACCCTATACCCCATAAACACCTATTTGCAAAGCACTGCCGATAATAACAATTACGAAGGCGCTTTTAAAGGCACCGACGCGCCCACCATGCCGGTAAAAACATCGAACTTATATAAAGGCAATTTGGGCCTGATAAGGAATGTGCCTTACGGTAATACCATGACGCTCGACCTTGCGGTTGCGGCCATAAACGGGGAGCAGTTAGGCGCACGGGGCGAAACAGATTTTTTGGCGGTGAGTTTATCATCAACAGATTATATCGGCCACCAGTTTGGTATCAACGCGGTTGAAATTGAAGATACCTACCTGCGGCTCGACAGGGATATTGCCAGTTTTCTAACTTATTTAGATGCCAAGATCGGTAAAGGAAAATATACCGTGTTTTTAACCGCCGACCATGGGGCCGCACATACTCCCGCTTTTT
>Ga0206912_1064_pt1 | contig 32613 bp, 31 predicted proteins | sample Alteio_BWOrgHeat_75_FD_152933 | JGI IMG/M metagenome (GOLD analysis project Ga0206912, IMG submission 152933) | Enriched cells from forest soil in Barre Woods Harvard Forest LTER site, Petersham, Massachusetts, United States -... | ecosystem: Environmental > Terrestrial > Soil > Temperate forest >... | reverse complement strand
TTGTCATTGTTCGTGGTAAGCAAATAGCTGTAGGATTTGGATGCATCCTTAATTTTAAGGAGTAGAACATTGAGTGTATTTGCAACTTCGTTCCATGTTTTGCAGGGCGAAACCTTGTTTTTGACATAATTTTTCATTGTGGAGACGAATGGTTTAGCAGTAAAATCTAAATTTTGTGATATCTGATCCACAATTTCATGTATTTTCTCTTTTTTCGCATCGAGGGATAAGTTTTTCAAAGCAGCAAGTGCAGTGGCATTTAGAGCATCATTTTCTTTTATTTCTTTGATGCGAGTTCCTATTTCCATTTGTGGGTTATAGACCATATAAAAATCTGGAAACGAGGGAAGTTTGAGGGTGGCGGCATTAAATCCGATCGGATGCAGCTCGAGCGATAGTCCATCTGTCTTAACTGCATAGTCTTGATGTTCTATACATTTTTTATCTTTATTGTAGGTGAGTGTTTGCAGGGTGTAGGGGGCATCGGTGTACCCTACAAGGCCTTTGAGAACATCCCAGGTACCTTCGATGTTTCCATGATACTGTATCTTCCAAGCACCATTAAATTTAGACAGCTCTTCAGGCGATTTAAATGATTTAAGATCTTCCTCAATAGTTGATACAGAGGAGAGAGTCTTAAATTGTGCATAGCTAAACTGCGATTTTTTAGCTTTGAATACTTCAATAGAGAGCTCTTGAACTTTTGATTCTAAAGAGCCAATTTTTAACTCAAGAGTCGGTGTCAAAGAACCAAATGCAAATCCTAAAATTGAGATAACCTTCCAAAATAACTTCGATAGTTTATTTTCATTTTGTGTTGATGAAAATTCAGAAAGTTGAAGATGCACCTCTGCAACCGATTTAAATATATCCGAAGCGTCTTTCAATTCATCTGTTTTTTTTGCGAATTCATTAAGATGAGTCTCAAGATTTTTGACTGACTGTGTAAGAGAATTTACGGCACTGCGTTCTTTGCCTACCCAAAAGATCCAGCGCGGTCCAAGTTTTCCACCTTTCTGTAGAGTCTTGAATGCTGTTTCAATCTCAGAAATGTCTTTTTGAATAGTTTGCTTATAGTCTGATATGGTGGAGTTCATGAACACTTCTGCTTTGCTTCTTTGAACAAAGCAGAAGCGACTAAAAAAATCTATTGATTTTTCCAGATAGTACTGAACATTGTTCCACCGAATCCAAGATTTGATGGTACTGATTTTGGTTGACCTTTGCTATTTGTCATTGTGATTGGGTCATTTTTCCAATGAGAGTTATTGATTGAACCCGTCGTTCCATTGATTGTTGCAAAGCAGTTGGAAAAGGTCACAGAGCCATAATTTGCTAATGGCAGAACAGTGTTGTTTAACGATGGTGCTTCAACTATCCATTCAGATGAGTTTCTTAGTGCAGTCTTGGATACTGTGTAGGAAAATGGAATAATTGTGTAGAGGCTATGTGTCGCATTAAGTAGGAGCAGCTGGAACGTATTATTTCCAACATAGGATACTTCTGCGCCCATGAGATCGCCAACATTTGTTGGAAAGCCAACAATTATAAACGCTCCTTGAGGATACATTTCAAAGAATGCAAAGTTTTGCTGTGCACCGCTTATCCAGTTTTGGAGTGTGCCAATTTGTTCTACAGTTGATGATTTATATCCATCTATACCGACCCAAATTGCTGTGTAGGCATTATTTGCCGAGGGAGAGAGTCTTGGAATTGTCCAAAAACCTGAGACATTAGTAACCGATTTACTTGATGGATTGCTCAAACTTGTTGCCGCTGCATAGCCGCTCCAGTTAGAGCTTGTTGAAAATTTTGTTGGAGAGTGAGGAAGCGTATTTCGGCCTGGAGGAGTGCCCGGAGGTGATTTTTGGATATTAGGTCCCTGAGGCGTTACAGCTACTGGCTGAATCTGGCACTCAATTTTTTGAGCGTTATTGGGAATTGTGAGCGAGGCATGCAGTCCGCTTGCGAACGTACATAAGCAAATGAATGAAGAAATAAGATGTTTTTTCATAGAACTTTCCTTTTAGGTAAAGGTGTTTTTAGAAATTCACCTTAACTGAATTATGTACATTAAAAAAAGATGTTCACTTCTGCTTTGTTTCTGAGAACAAAGCAGAAGTGTTAAAAAAATTTATTGATTATACCAGACAGTGCTAAAGCTTGTGCCGCCAAATCCAAGACTTGAAGGTACAGATTCTGGTGCACTTTTTATCTTTGCCATAGTGATTGCATCATATTTCCATCGGCGGTTGCTAATTGAACCTGTATGGCCTTTTATTGTAGTTTGGCAATTGGTGAAGTTGATAGTGCCGTAGTTTGCTAATGGCAGTACTTGGTTGTTCAAGGAGGGTGCTTCTACTATCCATTCAGCAGAGTTTCTCTTTGCGATCTTTGACTTGGTGTAAGAGGTTGGAATAATAGTATAAACGCTTTGAGTAACATTATAGAGAGTCAGTTCGAAGATGTGATCTCCAAGGTACGTTACATCACCACCGACAACATCGCCATTGTTTACAGGAAATCCGACGATTAAAAATGCCGGTTGTGGATACATTTCAAAGAATGCAAAGTTTTCCTGTGCACCGCTTATCCAGTTTTGGAGTGTGCCAATTTGCTCTACGGTTTGTGATGAATATCCATCTATACCTACCCAAGATGCAGTATAGGCATCATTCGGCAGTGGAAAGAGTGTTGGAACTGTCCAAAAACCCGATACAGAGGAAACGGATTTATCTTTTGGATGTTTTAGACTTGTAGCTGCCGCATATCCGCTCCAGTTGGAGCTTGTTGAATACATTGTTGGAAGGTGGGGATACGTGCTATTTCCATCACTATTTCCAGGTGATTTTCGGATATTTGGCCCTTGAGGTGTTACAGTCACTGGCTGGATCTGGCACTCAATTTTTTGTGCATTATTGGGAATAGTAAGCGTGCCATAGAGTCCGCTTGCAAGCGTGCACAGGCAGATGAATGAAGAGAAAACAGTTTTTTTCATGGAACTTCCTTTCAAGTTGAAGGGGTTTCAGAAAGAGACCTTACCTGAATAATGTACATTAAAAAAATAGTTGTGCGATTGAAATTTAAGAAAAAATATTAAAGGCTTCTGCTCTGTTGAAACAACAAAGCAGAAGTAAAAAACTATTGATTCTGCCAGCTTGCGCTAAAGCTTGTGCCGCCAAATCCAAGAGTTGAAGGTACAGATTCAGCTACCCCTTGTGTCTTTGACATAGTGATTGCATTATAGTTCCATCTACCGCTGTTAATAGAGCCGGTTCTGCCTTGGATTGTTGTAGAGCAATTGCTAAAGATCACAGAGCCATAGTTGGACAAGGGCTGGATTTGGCTGTTCATTGAGGGAGCTTCTACAATCCATTCAGCTGTGTTTCTTTTTGCGAAATAGGAAACAGTGGCAGCTGGTGGGATAGTTGTGTAGAGGCTTTGAGTAACGTTATGAATGGTAAGCTGGAATGTATGATTCCCGATATAAGATACCTCTGCACCGATGACATCGCCTATATTTACAGGAAAGCCGGCGATTATAAATGCCTGCTCTGGATACATTTCGAACCATGCATAGTTTGTTTGTGCACCGCCTATCCAATTATGGGCTGTGCCAATTTGTTCTACAGTGGGTGAATTCTTATATCCATCTATACCTACCCAAATACCGCAAAAGGCATCATTGGGTGATGGATTGAGCTGTGGAACAGTCCAATAGCCCGAAACTGAGGAGACTGCTTTACATTCTGGATGCTTAAGACTTCTTGCAGCTACATAGCCGCTCCAGTTTGCGCTTGTTGAAAATCCTGTTGGGATATTGGGAAATGAGCTTCTCCCTCTGCCAGCCCCAATGGATTTTGGGATGTTTGGTCCTTGCTGTGTTACAGCTACTGGCTGAATCTGGCACTCAATTTTTTGAGCATTATTGGGAATAGTAAGGGCTCCATTGAGTCCGATAGCGAAGGTGCATATAAAAATAAATGAAGAAATAATAATTTTTTTCATCGAAAGTCCCTTATGAGTTAAAGGTGTTTCTAAATGTAGTTATTTCTCTAACAGGTGGTAATATGTCAAGACTTGTATTGGACTATCTCTAAAAGCTTTATTTCGTTTTTAAGCTGCTCTTCGATTTTTTTGTCTTTTATGTGGCCTGCAGCATCAAATGCATTATAAGCATCAGGTATGCATGTTTGTACTTGTACAACTTCTCCGCCAACGGCCTCAATAATTGCTTTTAGGTCTACAAGCGCATTTTTGCCACCTAATGGGCTTGGAGATGCACTCATGATGGCAAATTTTTTTCCTTTGAATGCAGCTCTGGAGGATTGAGAAGCTTCATCTCTTGATGCCCAGTCAATCACATTTTTTAAAACGGCTGGAATCGAGGCATTGTATTCGGGAGATGCGATAATAATTGCTTGGCTTTCGATCATAAGATCTCGAATGCGTTTGGCATTCAAGGGCATCCCATGAGTTGATTCAAGATCTTCGTCGTATAAGGGGATTGGATAGTCATTAAGGTCAAGGACTGTAACAGCTGCTCCCATCTGCTTTGCAATAGATGCAGCTTCGTGAACGAGTTTTTTGTTATAAGAGTCATGTCTTGTGCTTCCAGCAAAAGCTAATACTTTTGATTCGGCAGTAAGGGTTGTAGAAAGTAGTAGAGAGATTAGTATACATATTTTGTTCACGGGCTTTTAGTTCCTTGGTGAATGTTTCCCATCATACGCTTAAGTTCAAATTCAATATCGTTTGGTCGTACGAGGCGATTGATCTGAGATATAGTTCTGCCTTCAATAACTTCCTTCTCAATGCGGAAGTGAGCATCTGCAAAGCTTGCCACTTGAGGAAAATGGGTGATACAGAGGATTTGGGTGGACGTGCCGAGGTTTTTAAGTTTCTTTCCCACAACTGTTGCCGTCTCTCCGCCAATATTGGCATCAATTTCATCAAACAGCAGGGATCTTTTAGGGGCTTTTTGAAAAAGTGCCAGCTGGAGAGCGAGAAAGAGGCGAGCTAATTCTCCTCCGCTCGCAGACTCATGAACGGCCACCTGCTTTTCGCCCGGATTTGGTTTGAGCATAAATGTTACTTTATCATCGCCGAAAGAGGTGCGGAGAGCGGGTGCAAGTTCAACTAGAAACTCCGCATGCGGCATGTTCAATTCTCTGATTTCGGCCTGAATTGCTTTGCTTAAGAGGCGTGCTGATTTTTCACGCGAAGTATGTATTTTGAGAGCAAATGCGTTTGTGTTGGCTTGAACCTTAATTAAGGCTTCTTGGGTTTCAAGAAGCTGTTGATCTAATTGTTGAAAAGTCTCTTTTTCAAGATGCATCTGAGTTAGAGCTCGTTGAATATCAACAAGTGAGGGTCCATAGCGCCGCTTAAGTTTATCATAAAGGGAAAGACGCTCTTTCATTTTATCAAGTACTTGCGGGTTGACATCAACTCGAGAGTGCTCTTTTTGGATTAAATAGGAGAGTTCTTGAAGCTCTGCTAAGGCGCTGTTGAGATGAGTTGTGGATTCAGCAACATCATCAGAGAGTGTTTGAGCCTTTTCTAGAAGCGGTTTTAGTCGCTTAACGAGAGTAAGTATGCCTCCTCGGTCGTTTTCAAGTAAGCCTTGAATAGCTTGAAACTGTTCTCTGAGCTCGTGGCTATGCTCCAGCTTGCTGTAGCGAGCAAAAAGCTCCTCGTCTTCACCCTCTTTGAGTTTCGCCTGTTCAATTTCTGAAATTGTCTCTTTAAGTGTCTTAAGACGTGCATCTCTTTTTTCAAGCTGCTTTTGCAGCTCTAGGGCTTTGTTTGAAAGTCCCTGCTCTTCTTGAAGTGATTCTTGGAACTTTTCCAATAGAGGGGCAAGCTCTGCAAAGTTGTCTAGAAAGTCTCTTGCAGAGGTAGCAGTTTTTAGTTTGAGATGAGCATGCTGGCCGCATTCTTCAACTAAAGAGGGTGTAATTTGTTTGAGTACGCTGTTTGCGACTACCTGTCCATTAATTAGGCTGCGGCTCTTCCCATTTCGAGACACTTCTCGCCGAATGATGATATAGGACTCATCCGATAAGTCGACACCAAGAGTTTGCGCTAGGCTTAAAAGATCTATTGATGTGGCAAAAGTTGCCTCTATTATGGCCATCTCTTCACCGTGCCGAACCGTCTCACTATCTGCACGCTCGCCCATAAGAAGTGAGAGGGCTGTTAAAAAGACCGATTTTCCAGCACCTGTTTCACCAGTAATTACGTTGAAACCGGGCTGCAGTTCAATATCGCAATTAGTAACGAGAACCAAATTCTTAATCAGAAGCCGATGGAGCATGTATAGTCACTCCCTTAGTACGGTTTGAGCTGTTGTAAAATGGAGTTTGGCAACGTATCGGAGATCATCTCTTCCCTGTTTTGCAACGAACTCTTTGCCTGCCAAGATAACAGCTTGGGAGGCACCTTTTGGCAGAAGAGCTCCAAATTGCTTTTCCAAAGCTTCGATTCCTTCAACAAAGCCGGCACGTGCAAGAATGGATGCTGCAGCTACTGCAATGTCTGATTCGCCCTTTGTGCGCTGGGTAAGTGTGATATCGAGTTTTTTCAATTTAACTGCACGTTCAAGTACATACTCGTTAGCAAACTGGTCAACGAGGACGTTTGTACAGTTTGTTTTGGCGATGAGCGCCTGCATGGCTGTTGCATGTCCCCATGCAAGAAGAGAATTTAAGTTTTGAAAGTTTGCATACAACTCATTGTATTTATGAGGCGAGATCCTAACTATTTCATGTGGAATAATCTTTTTGATCTCGGCGGACATTTTCATAATTTTTGGATCGGAGAGTTTTTTTGAATCAGTAACACCAAGATCGATGAGCTGGACGATTGTTGATGGTTCAACATATGCTGCTGCAATTACGAGAGGTCCAAAAAAATCACCCTTACCCGCCTCATCGCAGCCGATCCTGGGAGTTTTATCTACCAGTTCGCAGGTAATACCTATGCATTTGAGAATTTCTGGTTCTATATAAAATTCAATGAGCTCTTTGCATTTTTTTCCTTGAATGACCAGTTTTCCTGAGGTGTAGAGTGTGCAGGAAACTCCATCAGCTTTTGCTGAGAAATGGGCATAGGCAAGAGTTGAGAAAGTATAGCCTTTGCAAGAGAGATCATCCCTCATTTTTTCTACAAGTTCAGGGGTGGCATCGACAGTAAAAACGTAGGATTTCGGTTCATTTTTCATATTTAGTTCTATATCTTAAGCGCTTGCTTTGAAAATTTAACACAAGTCGGGTATATACACATTATGATTCAAGAATTGGCTTTAGCTTCAGCAACAGCTCATCTAGGTCAGTTAAAAAATCTTACCATAGTAGACTATGGGTGCGATTTTTTAACTGACCTAGATGAGCTGTTGCTCTTGCTAAATTCCAACCCTTCAATCATAATGTGTATACTTCAAAAAAATTGGTATTTGGGAGGCTTAATGTCGCAGCAGGGTCCGCAAGTTATGGATGCTCAAGCGATTGGCGAGCTATTTCGGCAGAAGCGTAAAGAGTTGAATCTCTCCTTGAAAGAGGTAGAGAACGCAACTTCTGTCAGGATGACCTATCTTCAGGCTATTGAAGATGGTCAGATGGAAAAGCTTATCTCTCCAATCTATGCTCAAGGCTTTGTGCGTCAGTATGCAGCCTTTGTAGGACTAGATGGCGACAAGCTTGTTACGGAACATGCAGATATTTTCCGAAAGCCGATCAGTCAAGAGTTTGCTTATGGAATAGGTACTCTTGAGACTCGAGGCGGTCCTGGCGGTGGAGTCAAGTGGATTCCCAACGCCTTTTGGATCTTAGGCATGGGTTTTGTAGCGATTATTGCCTACTTTGTAGCAAAGTCCTTGGAATTGTTTTAATGATTCCTGTTCCCTCTTGGTACATCTTTTTTTGCGGCCTTATTGGCGGCGCTGCCGATGCCATTCCCGGAATTTCGGGTGGCACGGTCTATTTTCTCTTAGGAATTTATCACGACCTTTTGAAAGCTATAGCAAGCTTTGGGCCTCAAAGCTGGCCTCAGCTTCTTAGAGGCAATTTTACTACAGTTGCTTGGAAGTTTCTGCTCGTCTTAGGGTTCGGGGTTGTCTGCTCTTTTCTAACCTGCGCTCATGCAATCGTTTTCTTACTGCAATCTCCTTTAGGATGTCAGCTGCTCTACGCACTCTTTTTCGGGTTAGTCTTAGGATCGCTCACATTTTGCTATCGGCAACTCAAAGTACCAAATGTACGAATGCTCGTTCTCTTTTTATTAGGATCCATTGCAGCCTATTTTTTATGCGCACCTGATGCCACGACTCAAGGAGGCTATGTCTCTCATTCCCTTCTTTTATTTGATTTCAGAGCATTTTTTGCCGGTATTTTAGCAGTAACTGCCATGCTTCTTCCCGGAATCTCTGGAAGTTATGTACTTACGGTGATGGGAATGTATGGACCGCTTCTTTCGGCGATTTTAGATATTGTCCATGGAACGATTACTATGGCCTCATTTTCATTAGTTGCAAGTGTTGGCCTTGGAGTTCTATTTGGTGCTCTTGTTTCAGCTAAGTTGATATCCAAAGCCTTTGATCGATACCATGATGCAACCATCGCCATTTTATGCGGCTTTATGGTTGGATCCCTCAAGGTCGTCTGGCCCTTTGAAACAGTTCTGCCTGTTTGGAATGTTGAAACCTTCAGTGCATTGTGCTCTATGGCCTTTGGCTTTGGACTTATTTCAATTTTGGAGCGGCTGGCTTCGCAGCCTCAACAACAATAATCTTATTCGCATCGAGCTCTGTTCTATTTCTCGATACAGGGCTGTAATCGACCGTCCCTAAAACTTGTACTTTTGTGCCCTCTGGAATATTGCGAGCAATGAGTTCATCAGTGGGGAGAAAGAGTATCACTATATCACTATCATCTTGAAGGTAGTATTCGTCATTTCCATGTTTTTCAATAAGGGTCCCTTTGACCCACACCTGCTTCGCATCGTACGATTGTGATTTGATGGAACTGATGGGAAGAAATGTTTGTCCCGAGTTCTGCACATCTGCAGCGCTGATAGAACTTACTGCAAGTAGAAAAAGAAATAGATGTTTCATATATACACCTCGTAGTTCAAACACTATTTTTCACAAAATACTTTTTTTAAGCAAAGGCCATGTGCAGGAGCAGTGATACCGAGCTCCGGTCTGCTTTGAGCAAACAATGACTTAAGTTTTTTAAGTCCCACGTACACAAGGCTTCCTGCGATATTTCGGGCCATTTTATAAAGAAATCGATCGCCGATCATGTTGATGATCAGTTCGTTATCTAGTTGTTCGACGGTGCAATTTGTAATCGTACAGACCGTAGATTCATAGCGCAAATTCTTTCGAAAGTTGCAAAAGGGTTTAAAATCTTGCGTACCGATGAGTGATTTTGCTGCATCTTGCATAGCTTTGATATCAAGAGGCTCTCGGATATGCCAATGGGTTAAGCGCTTGGAAGGAAGCTGTACCTCGCCAGTTGATATGCTGTACAAGTAGTGCTTACCTGAGTTGTCAAGAGTTGGATGAAAGGTGTCATCTTTAATTGCTAAAGAGAGCAGCCGAATACTTCCCGGAAGCAGCTGATTGATGCTGATGACGAGGCGCTCGCAGTCGATAATTTTAGGAGAGGTCCAGTTTACAACTTGGCCCTCCGCATGTACGCCTCGATCTGTTCTGGAGGCTGCTTGAAGGGCAATTGGATGTTGAAATATCTGCTCAAGGACCCTTTCAAGAGCCTCTTCGATCGAAGGGCCCTCTTTAGTTTTTTGCCAGCCAAAGTAGCTGCAGCCGTCGTACGCTAGTATTGCAACGTAGTTCACGATATTTGATGCGGCTGCATGAAGAGTACGACCCCTTCTGCAATACGTTGGATGGATAAAAGAACAAGAACCATTCCCATCAAGCGCTCGCATGCAGTAAGGCCGCTTTTGGTAAGTACTCGTACGACGTGTTTAGAGGAGATGAGAAGCACGGCAGAGCAGGCCCAAGCAATAAAAATTGCTGTGAGCATTTTTGATATGCTGGGCTCGGTATCGGAAAAGAGCATAATTGTTGCAAGAAGGGAAGGTCCTGCAATGATTGGAATCGCAAGTGGAACGAGATAGGGCTCTTCATCGGACTTCTTTGGGTAACGCTCTTCGGATGAGAAGAGTATTCTAAGTGCTGTAAGCAAAAGGATGATCCCTGAGGCGAGATAAACAGTTGATTGACTTATTGAGAGAAGGTCAATGAGGGCATCTCCCAAGATGCTGAAGAAAATCATTGCAAGGAGTGCAAAGAGCATTTCTCGGACGATGATAAATTTTTGACGCGATGGCTTAATGCCTTCGACGTGATTGATAAAAAAGTGCATGTTCCCGAGAGGGTCCATGATGAGAAAGAGTATTAATGTAAGAGTAAAAAGGCTCATCATTTTTTCCTTTTATGAATTAAGCGCTTGAACAAACATGTGAGCGCCTTTTACGATAATTTCCATAGAGATAAGGGTCAAAATCATGCCCATGAGCTGCTCCATAGCTATTAGACCTCTGCGGCCCAATATTTTTTGGAGGTAGGCGGCTGATACTACAACTAAAGTTACAAAAAAGTAGGCAAGTGTGATTGCTAAAAACATGCTGGTGTAGTTCTGCTCTATCCTTGAGAAAATCATAACCGTTGTGAAAACGCCGCCTCCAGAAATCAGCGGTGTTGCGATGGGAACAATGAATGGTTCTTGGGGCCGAGTGGTAGATCCATTGGTATCTTGAGGAGGAAATATCATGCGGAGAGCAACGATAAAGAGGAGAAGGCCACCGCTTAAGCTAACCGCGTAGGGCTGAATTTGAATAGCAGCTAAGAATGGTTCGCCCAAGAACAGATAAAAGAGTGCAATCAGAAAAGAGAAAATCGCTTCGCGGAAGAGTATTTTTTTCTGACGTTCAAATTCAAAATCTTTGACGAGCGATACAAAGGCAGGGGTGTTCCCAATGGGGTTTGCAACTAAAAAGAGGGTCAAAGCTATCGAAAAAATCGACATAGGGTTCTCATTCAATTTGTGTCTCTCGTCAAAGTAACAACTCTTCGAGCGTTCCAAGTCATGCCCGCATACATACCGCAGCAAGCTGTTGCGGCAATCGAGAGTCTTGGCAACAAAAAGCTCGAGGCGATTGAAAGTATGAAAAGGGCTGGCAACAGCCACGCCATTTTTCTTTCAAGTACAATTGCTCTTTGATCGAGATGTGAGAGACAAGTGTACCTTTCGAGGATTTTTCGTGCAATCAAGCCGAGAGCCAAAGCGCTGAAGCCGATAACTGCTGAAACAAATACTGATGAGCGCAAAATTATATAGGCGATTGATGAGATAGTGCTTATGATATATGCCCCACGCATCGGAGACATGAAATCTTTTTCGACTTGAAACTCTTGAAGTTCTAATATTCTTTGTGCAAATTCAGCAGTAGTTAAATCGGGAATCATAGTTAATTCATGTTTATAGAGTGTACGCTATCTGGAAATAGGATTTTTTGTCTCTCAGACCTTCATATTAATGCGGAAAGGCTCGATTTTTTCAAAGGGTTACTTAAGAACCTTGAAGCTGATGCCATTTTGCTCCTCGGAGATATTTCAGATCAGGGAGAGACGCACCTTGTTATTGATGAGCTTCAAAAAGGATTGAAGATACCTATCTACTATGTCATGGGGAATCACGATTTTTACGGTCAATGGATTGATCTTGTTCGAAACAAGGCCAAAAGTGAGAACTACTTAACCAAACGATCAGAGCCTATTTATTTGAGCTCATCTACCTGTCTAATTGGACATGATGGCTGGGCTGATGGTCGAGAGGGCGATTTCTTTACTTCAAAAATTATCGTGCGGGATTCATTTGAAATTATGGATTTCAAAGGGCGAAGCATTGCTGAGCGTTTTGAGAAAATAAATGAGCTTGCCGATGAGTCTGTAGAGCATATGCAAGAGCAGCTTCAACATGCAAAGCAGGCAGGAGTTGAGACCGTCTTTATTGCAACCCATGTTCCACCTTTTATTGAAGCTTGCCTTTGGGAAGGAGAAATAGCAGATAAAAATTGGGCCCCTCATTTTGCCTCTAAAGCTATGGGAGATATGCTTCGTGCATTTTTTTTAGAAAATAGGCATATGAAGGGAGAGGTCTTGGCGGGCCATACGCATACACGAGCACATGTTCAAATTCTGCCAAACCTTGAAATATTTGTTTTACAACCTGGAGATCAGACGTGAAGAAAATGTTTAATTGGCTATCGGAAGAGTTATCTCTCATGATCCCGGTCTTTATCTTTTTTTTCTGTGCATTTACCTTGGCCGATTTTACTGAAGTGATGATGAAAAAAGAGTATATGCTTCACTACAACTTTATTCTTATTGCCTGCGGTTCTTTAGTGATGGCAAAAGGAGTTGTTCTAGCTGATAAGACTCCATTTATCCAGTACTTTTCAAAGAAGCCACTCATCTACAGCATAGTGTGGAAAACTATTGTCTATTCATGTGCAAGTTTAGCTATTCGATTGATCGAGCATGTCATTCACCTTTGGATACATGGTGAGAAAATGCATTCCATTATTACACAAACAGCAAGCAGGGTTGAACTTATTCCCTTTTGGCTTGGGCAGATGTGGCTGAGCGTGTTATTATTTATCTTCATATCCTATCGAGAGCTGATTTATGTCGTCGGTACAGAAAAAGTCCGCAAGATTTTCTTTGGCTGATGCTCGTACTATTTGTTGTATACTTCTGATCGCATTGGTACAGCCAGTTTTTGGTGGCACCCTTGAGCTTGAAGAGCTGATTCAAAACGAAATGAAACAGCAGCACATTGTGGGATTGACTGCAGCTATTGTCAAAAACGAAAAGCTGGTCTGGACCAAAGGTTTTGGTTTAGCAAATAAAGAGAAGAAGCTGAAGGTTGTAGACTCAACGCCCTTTTTGATAGCGTCCGTTTCAAAAGCTGTTACCTCTGTTGCTCTTATGACTCTTTATGATCGGGGGTTGATAGCGCTTGATGACCCAATAAATACCTATCTTCCCTTTGCCATCAACCATCCTCGCTATCCAAACAGCTCCATTACCTTTCGAATGCTATTGGCACATACTTCTGGGATTAGCGATGAGGGCTATGATGATCTTGATCTCTATGCCTATGGTAAAGACTCGTCCATCGCTCTCAAGACATTCATTCGGGACTATTTTACTCCAGAGGGCAGGTACTATGATGCTGATCGAAGCTTTACAGGAGATCGTCCCGGGACATCCTCATCCTACAGCAATATGGGCTTTGCATTACTTGGCTATTTAGTTGAGGTGATTGCCAAAACTCCTTTTGACCAGTACTGCAAAAACGTCATCTTCAAACCTCTTCAAATGAATCGGACAGCGTGGTTTTTACGGGAACTTCCTCTTAAAGAGATTGCCATGCCCTACAGTAGAAAAGGAAAGCCGTATGGGCACTACACCTTCCCAGATTATCCCAATGGCCAGCTACGAACAACAGCAACTGATCTCTCGCACTTCTTGAGCATGTTTATTCAATATGGGACCTATAAGGGTCATGAAATTTTAAAGCGTGCAACTGTTGAGTTGATGCGAAGGGTTTCTTTTCCAAAAGTTGATCCCGAGATGGGCTTAGGCTGGTTTTACCAAGCGTTTAATAGAAAGCGCTTCTTTGGGCACAACGGTGGGGAACAAGGAGTTACATCCAACATGTTCTTCAATCCCAAAACTGGTGTCGGAGGAATCGTGATCTCGACAGGCGATGACAACGATTTGGACAGGATTCTCTTAAAACTGATCGAGACCGGTGAGGGGTAGTACATCTACTCATAACTCATTCTAATAGGAAAATTAAACGCAAAGACGCAGAGGCGCAAAGATGAAGAGATGCAAAAGGTTAGTTGATCCTTTCTTTGCGACTTAGTGCCTTTGCGTTTAATTTTTTACAAACTTGATAATCTTCGGCACGCTTCATCGATATCTTTTTCGTGGGCAAAGCCGCTTAAGCGGATAAAGCCTTCTCCTGATTGGCCAAAGCCGACTCCTGGTGTTGTGACGATCTGGTACTTGGTAAGAAAATGGTCAAATGCCTCCCAAGAGGAGGAGAAGCCGCTCTCAAGAAAAACATAGGGGGCATGCTCGCCGCCAAAGACTTGGTAGCCAGCCTTTTCAAGCGCTTTTTTCAGCTTTGCAGTATTTTTAAGGTAGTGGTCAATTTGCTGGGCGATCAGCTTTTGGCTTTCAGGTGTACAGGCGGCAATTCCCGCCTTCTGTGAAAGGATCGAGGCGCCATTAAAGAGCGTGCAGACAGTTCGCATCCAGTCAGGATTAATGGAGCGTCCATTTCTATATTTCATTTTATGAGGAACCACTGACCAGCCTAAGCGGACGCCGCTCATTCCAGCCATTTTAGAAAAGGAGCCAATTTCAATGGCCACTTCATGGCTTCCAGGTATCTCATAGATCGATTTTGGATGGGGGCCACGAATGTAGGCTGCATAGGCTGCATCGAATGCAATGATGAACTTTTTCTTTTTAGCAAGATGTACAAGCCTTTCAAGCTCCTCATGGGAGAATACTGTCCCTGTGGGGTTATTCGGGGAGCAGCAAAAGAAGAGCTCGCACTCTTCGATTTTCTCAAAATCGGGCGAGAAATTTCTCTCTTTTGAACAGGGGATGATGATCGGTTTTTTATCGAGTAATCGATAGCAGTCGCCATAGGCGGGATAGGAGGGGTCTTGAATTGCGATCTGCGCTTGATGGCCGAAGAGTACTTGTAGGCGGGAGATATCGCTATTGGCTCCATCAGAGATAAAGACCTCATCTTCTCCGATTGACTTGTAGAAAGTTTCTGCGATTGCTTTACGAAGAGGCTGAATGCCATGTTCTGGACCATAGCCTGAATAGGTGTCATCCTTGCTTAAGTCGTGAACAGATGCTTTAAGGGCTTCAACGATTGGGGCAATGAGCGGCTGCGTTGTATCGCCAATTCCCATGCGAAGCACTTTTGACTCTGGGTTGCTAGCACAATAGCTGTTGGTTCTATTGACGATCTCTTGAAATAAGTATTGAGGGCGTAAGCTCTCAAAAGCCGAGTTTTGTTTCATGGTATGTATTCAATGCTTTAAGGATCAGATCTTTGTTTTTAGGCTGCAATGGGGCGAGAGGAAGCCTGCAGGGGCCGACGGGTATGCCGATCGATTCGAGCAGGAATTTGATAGGCGCTGGATTTGTTTCAAAAAAGCAGGCTTGAATCAGGGGTTTGATTTTATAAAACAGCTGCCGCGCTTCGGATATATTATTACTTAAGGCAAGAGTTACAAGCTTTTGCATTGTATTGGGAATAAGGTTTGATAGTACAGAGGTTAGTCCTTTTGCACCTAAAGCAAATGAGGGGAGGAAGAGGATATCATCTCCTGAAAAGACAGACATATGGGGTGTCTCTTCAATGATATCCATTAGCTGCTGCATAGTTCCTGAAGACTCTTTCATTCCTATCACACGCTTAAGCTTTGCGATCTCTGTAAAGGTTTTTGTGTCGATGTTGACGGCTGTTCTTCCTGGTATGTTATAGAGGCACATAGGAATTGGGACAGCATCATGGATAGCTTTGATATGGAGATAGAGCCCCTCTTGAGTCGGTTTATTGTACGATGGTGATACAACTTGAATCGCATCGGCTCCAGAATCAAGTGCATCTTGAGCTTGTTCGATCGTGGTTTTTGTAGAGTTTGTTCCGCAACCAGCAACTACTTTGCAGCGGCCCTTTACTTTATCGACAGCACGCCGTACAAGCTTTTTTCGCTCATCGCGAGTAACTGTTGCTGACTCACCTGTTGTGCCAAAAATAACAAGTCCTGAAACTCCAGCTTCAAGCTGTCGTTTCACCAGTTCATCGAACAGCTCCCATTGAACATCGTTGCCATCAGGAGTAAAGGGAGTTACAAGTGCTGTGTAGAGTCCGGCTTTCATTAGACTTCTTTCGAAATTCATCGTCCCAACTCCAGGGTCTTTCCACTAAAAATACATGATGGCTAGGATAACTATATAGAATTTACTACCAAAGAGAACTCTCCTTTTACAAAGTTGAGATAATCTAAAAAAAATGACAAAAATAGTGCCTTAATCTAAAAAAAATGACAAAATAGGCGATAAAGGGGATGCTAATGGAAAGAAAATGGCCGGAAATTATCTTGAGTTCCGGAAATAACAAGGTCTCACAGGCGATCAGACGGGCTGTGCAAAACAGAGAACTTCGAAAGATCGCGCCAAAAATATACACCTCAAATTTCACTGATCAGCCGGAACAAATCATTAAACGAAACCGCTATCAGCTCCTGGGGCTTCTTTTTCCAAAAGGAATCATTAGCCACCGTTCTGCGCTTGAAGGTGGATTTGCCGGCGATACTATCATTTTGAATTACAAATATTCAAAGGTCATTCATTTACCGGGACTTACCATTCACTTAATTCAGGGTCCAGGTCCAGATGAGGAGGATACTCCCTTCCTTGAGAATCTCTATATTGCCTCTCGCGGCCGAGCATTTCTGGAGAATTTATCAAAAAGCCGCATGCGCGGTTGCTTTACTAAAAATCTTTCACAAAACGACCTGGAAGATCGCCTGGATCGTTTCATCCGCATATATGGCACAGAAGAACTAAATCTTTTGCGCAATCAAGCTCGTCGGGTATCTCAACGTCTCAACATGATAGAGGAGCTTTCTCGGTTAGAGCTCATGATCGGCGCTCTTCTCGGCACAAAAGAGGCTCACAGTTTAGTTAGCGACAAGGCCAGACGGCGCGCTCAAGGAGCGCCTTATGATCCAGCTCGAGTAGAGCTCTTTGCCGCCTTAACGGCCTATGTACAACAGCACGAGCTTTCTAAATTACCAACTTCGCTTACAACAACTTCCTCACTAATTCATCATGCATTTTTTGAGTCCTACTTCTCCAATTATATTGAGGGAACTGAATTTGCCATTGAAGAGGCTGAGCAGATTATTTTTGAAAAAAAAATCTTCCCGAACCGAAAAGCAGATTCTCATGATATTCTGAGTACATATCAAATGGTGTCAGACAGACGTTTAATGGGAACTGTGCCTCAAAAAGAGAGCGAATTCATCACCCTTTTACTGCAAAGGCATGCCCGATTAATGGCCGGTAGGGAAAGTGCGCTTCCCGGCCGCTTTAAAGATGTTCACAATCGGGCCGGAAATACCATCTTTGTTGCTCCCGATGAGGTACAGGGGACTTTATCAAAGGGATTCGCTCTGTATCAGCAGCTGCCGCCCGGCATCGCTCGCGCCCTCTTCATAATGTTTCTTGTCACAGAAACCCATCCTTTTGTTGATGGAAATGGACGCATTGCAAGGATTATGATGAACGCCGAATGCGACGCAGCCGGAGAATGCCGCATCATCATTCCTACGGTATATCGAGAAGATTATCTTTTGGCTCTTCGAAGACTTTCACGCAACTCGGACCCAAGTCCCTATGTACGCATGATGCTTAAGGCTCAAGCCTTTACTCATTCAATTTCGTTCGAAGATTATACTCAAGCGTTAATGAGGCTCAAAGCTGCGAATGCCTTTTTAGAGCCCAGTGAGGCAAAGTTTATGCCATGATCTGGTTAAAGGTAAAGATGCCCTTTTTTCCGTGAAGCCAAAGAGCGGCTTCAAGGGCGCCTTGCGCATAGGCACTTCTTGAGTAGGCTTGATGGCTTAAAGTAATAGCATCGGTTTGGTTTTCAAAGAGTACTTCGTAGTAGCCGGGGTTTGTTCCACTTCGAGAATAGCCGACATGTAGCTGTGACTGCTCGATAGGGCCTGGTGGTAGGTGAGAAATAGAGGAATCTTTGTTTGCACTGTTTTCGATAATTTGTTGAGCAAGAAGTTTTGCTGTTCCTGATGGGTGGTCAGCCTTTTGGCGATGGTGGCGCTCATAGATGCCCACATCAAACTCAGGGTGCTTCGCTAGAAGTTTGTTCGCATAGCTGCAGATATTGAGGTAGAGCGCGATGCCGATTGAGAAGTTTGGTCCCCAAAGAAGGGAGGAGTTTTGGGACTGGATGGTGGAGAAAATTTCTTGAGATATGGATTCCCAGCCAGTGGTGCCTATCACATAGGGCTTTTTAGCGGCTGCAATGACTTTTGTTCGATCAAGAAGTCCTTCAGGAGCGCTGAAGTCGATGATGGCATCAATTTTGTCGAAGGGGAGCAGGCTTACATCGTTTAAGATGGTGATTTTTTGAGGTTCAGCGGGAGCTTTTCGTGAGATGATGTGAGAGCAGCTGATATTTTTGTATGGAAGACAGTCAAGGATTGCTTGTGCCATCTTTCCAAAGCCGATAATTGCTATGCGCATAATTCTTATACTTCTTTTTTTTGCAGTGTAGAATTCTCAACCATTGCGTCCCAGGTTTTTTTCATGGTCTCATGCTGCTCTTCAGTTAAGGGAGAAATCACGCAGGTAATCTCGTCATTTTTAGTAAAGGCAGCTTTTGTCCAATTCGCCGATCCCATGATCAAAATCTCATCATCGATCCAGGCAAACTTGTGGTGCATAAGTCCTTGTGCTTTTCGAACGCCGATTGGGACATTTGCTTTTTTGAGCTTTTGAAAGATGGTTTTGCTTGTGTTGACGGACGAGTCCTTATCAAAGAGGACCTGCACAGATACGCCTCGTATTTTTGCATCGATAAGATCTTGGGCAAGGTCGGGATGAGTGAAAGTATATGAGGCGACCTTGATCGTTTTACGGGCACTCTTCAATAGAGAATCAATTTTATTAAGAGCCTGTTTTCCCTGCTGCGGTGAAAAGAAGAGCTCAAAGTGCTGGTCTTTAGCATCAATTTGAAAAGGTGCCCTGTTTTTTGGAACTACTCCCTGCATTTCCTTAGCGCGCTGTTCAATTATTTCTGCAAGAGGGGGAGATAAAATACCAGCGAGCAGATTTCCATGAAGCGAGAGCGAATCGCGTGTTAAGTTGCAAGAGCCTATCCATGCCTGTTCTCCATCTATCGAGATAAGTTTTAAGTGCATGAGGCCATGACCTGAACGTACTGGAATCGCATGGATTTCTTTCCCTAAGTGCCAGGGAGCGTCAATCGATGCGACAGGATCGAAGAGTACAGAAACGTTTACGCCTTCTGCTGCTTTCATTTTTAGTGCCGAAATGATCGATGGGTCTTGAATGGCATAGATCAAGATAGTAATCGATTTTTTTGCACTGTAAATAGCTTGGAGAATCACTTCTCGGAGATTCTGCCTTGTGTCGCTAGAATAGAGAACGGCACTTGCATGTGGGTCGGGGAGTGCATAGCTATTCTGCCGAAAGAGGAAGCTAAAAAGGGCAAATAAGACGATGAAGAGAGAAATCGACCTTATTCTGGAAAATATTCGTGCCATCTTTGCTCCACAAGGTTTGCTGTTTCTGGAAGAGGCTCAAGTATTTTGGGATAGTTTTGTTTCATCCTGGCATCAATAAGTATGGGTAGAGAAAAAGCGACTTGAGAACGGACGATCTTCTTCTCTCGAGTGTAGACATCTTGGGCTGGCTCAAAGCGTGTGAAGACTTGCCAGAGAAACTCTAGGGATGATGATGTGCAGGAGGCTGCGTCATCGACCAAAATAATAAGCGGCCAGTTGTCTAGACTAGAATTTTGTACAAGCTCTTGAGGGTCATCTCCCCCTTCAATAACCAGGCAGCCTGGGCAGAAAACAAATCCTTTAATACCCCTTGGAAGTGAGTTGATATTGCGTGGAAGCTCTCTTCGCGGCTTTCCAGTGCCTATTAGAACCATCTTTGAACCAAGATTGAGTTTTGGTCCTGTGTAGTCAAGAGTGTCGTTTGAGGTGTTGCCAAAGATGTGCAGAGATTCTGGAGTAAAACGCTCAAGAATAACGGGAAGAAGCTCTTTGATAGAGCTGACGTCGACTGCTTGATCGGTCAGAAGCAGGCATTTGGTGAGCGAGAGCTGACCTTCACCCAATATCCTGAAGGCAGAAGAAAGCGCTTCTCGTTCATAGCGCTCTTTGATGCGAGCGGCTGCCAAAGGATGAAAGCCGCTTTCAGAGAATGTGTGGAGGTTTATGATGTTAGGCATAACCACAGGGAAGAGCGGAGAGAGCGTTTTTTGGAGGAGGTTGCCAATGGCTAAATCTTCTTGGGGCGGTTTTCCGACCACTGTGGCGGGAAAAATCGCATCTTTTCTATGAAGAAGCGTGGTGCAGGTAAAGACGGGAAAGTCATGGGCTAAGCTGTAGTAGCCAAAATGGTCTCCGAACGGACCTTCAAGCCTTCTTTCATGAGCTTTAGCATAGCCTAAGAGGGCGAAGTCGCATTCAGCCGGAATGGGATAGGGTGATGATGGGTGCGAGACAGTTTTGAACTTTTTACCCATCAAGAAGGAGCAGAAAATAAGCTCCGGGACGTTTTCAGGAAGGGGTGCGATAGCCGCAAGCGTTAAGGCAGGTGGTCCACCTAAAAAAATAGAGACGGGAAGGTTTTGTCCATGCGCTTCTGCTTGAGCCAAGTGAAAGCCAGCCCCTTTTCCAATTTGGAAGTGGAGGCCTGTCGTCGATCTATCATATCTTTGGATGCGGTACATGCCAAGGTTACCTGGGCCTTTTTTACCCTCAGTGTAGACTAGGGGAAGGGTGATGAAGGGGCCTCCATCTTCAGGCCAAGAGGTGATTAAGGGAAGTTTTGTAAGGTCTGAAGGGGAGTTGTCTACATCGAGGATTGGGCCTGAGGATCTTTTTTTCATGCCTAGGCTAAACATTCGTTTGATGAGCGAACGCTTCTCCCACAAATGGTTAAATTGCGGCGGCATTGGGCCTTGGATGAGGTCGACCGCTGCTTGCACAAATCGGGAGGGGTCGCCGCCCAAAGCGATTTCAAGCCGTTTTTGATTTCCAAAAAGGTTTGTGGCAACTGGAAAGGCGCTTCCTTTGACATTTGCAAAGAGAAGTGCAGGTCCATTTTGAGCCACGACTCGGCGATGTATTTCTGCGATTTCTAGATGAGGATCTACTTCTGCATGGATGGTCTTGAGCTCGCCCTCAAGACTGAGACGGTCGATGAATTCACGAAGGCTGTTTGGGACTGTCATGCTGTTTCAACATCTTTTGTAGAAACAGCATAACGTAGATTGGCCTTGAGAATGAACAAAAATTACCTATTTGTTTTCTCGAGTGCAATATACACCGGCTCCCAAGGCATTCTTTGTTCAATTTTTACTTTGAAATTATATATTGGATTCTTTGTGAAAAGTTCTTTAATTGGATTAGAGATTAAAGTGTAAAAGGTCAGGTTGTACATAATATGATTAAATACACTTGAATAGACAATGGTCGCCTTTTTTGTTTCAGGAGAATATTGAGGCACATATCCAATGTTCTCTAAATTTTCATAGATGGTATCCCAAGCTGCGATTTCCTTATCAGAATATTCCGTCCTGTCCAAATTCATATAGTTTTTCATGTTTAAAGCTCATGAGTTGAAAGTTAGTTATAAATTGTTTCTAAAGATAAATAATGAACAAAAAATTACTGTTTCAATTTCACGAGTTCAATTGTAACAGGGTCTGATGGCAACTTTTGTGTAATTTTTACTTTGAACTTTTCCATGGCTGTACATTTGAAAATTTCTTGTATTTGATTAGAGTTTAGTGTGTATAAAGAGAGGTTGTACAAGACATGATTAAATATACTAGAATATACAACCGTTGCTTGCTTTGTTTCAGGCTTAAATTGCAGCACAAAGCCATTCGGTTCTAAATTTTCATAGACGGTGTCCCATGCTTTGATAGCAGCTTGTTTAAATTTGTTGTGATCTAAATTCAAGTGGTTTCTCATGCTTTTATTCGCCCGTAGTTTCAAAATCAATTAAGTAATTGATTTAGTTATAAAATATTTAATTACAATGAATTATATTAATGAATTGTTAATACTTGATTAAGAGAATAATACGAGCGGGCATAAATTACATGCCCGCGAAAGGGAAGAGGAAGTTTAGACTTTTTCGCCGAGAGCTCGGAGGTTGCGAACGATAGTTGCAAGGCCCAGTTTTTCGATATCGCGAATAGCTGCGCAGGAAAGACGAAGTCGTACAAAACGGTTTTCTTCGGAAAACCAGAAGCGCTTGATTTTGATGTTTGGAATAAAGCGACGCTTGGTTTTACCAGTCACTTTCAAGCCAATACCTTTTTTCTTCTTTGCAATACCACGAGTTACATACTTATATCCCATGGCTGGCTTTTTGCCGGTAACTTGACATACTTTTGACATATCTGACTCTCAACAATTCTTGTGTGAAACACTATACTGATAACTGCTCTAAAATTCAATAGGTTGTTTTTATTGTCTTTTTGAAGCGAAGGAAAAGCGCTGAAGATCATGTGCTGCAAAGGTGTGAGGGAAAATCTCGCGAGCCTCTTTTTCAAAATCTGAGGCATCAAGATAGCGAGCTGAAAAGTGAGTGAGCACTAGGGTTTCAACTCCTGCCTCTTTTGCAATTTCTGCAGCCTGTTTGGCTGTTAAGTGGTGGTGCCGTTTGGCAAGGTCTTGTTCTGATTCGAGATAGGTGCTTTCTGCTAGAAGAAGTTTTGCTCCCTTTGCAAGATGAAGCGCTTCAGGACAAGGCAGCGTGTCGATAATAACTGCAATTGAGTCTGCTTTTTTTGGGGAGCTGACATCTTCAAGGCGTATCGTTTTGTCATTAATAACAATTGAACCTGCTTTTTCAAGCTCTTTAACGAGCGGCCCTTGAATGCCTGCGATCTTTAATTTTTCTTTGTCAAAACGGATAGAATCATGCTCAGAGATTCTCCAGCCAATGTTTTCAACACCGTGATCGAGAAACTGAGCCTCAATTCGGAAGGTTGCATCTTCATGCACGATTCCGGAGGCTTCAACTGGATGTTCGATCACCTCGATCATTTCATGATAGATAGTTCCATAACGGAGGCGGTCAAAGTACTTTTTCCCGCTGGCAGGGTAGTAGCAGTGGATGGGGTGGGTGACTTTATCTAAGTTGAGCCGCATCAGCATAGAGCCAAGCCCCAGGCAGTGGTCGCCATGAAAGTGGGAGACAAAAATACGAGTAACCGTTGGGGGTGCGATGTCGGCAAAAATAAACTGTCTTTGCGTTCCTTCGCCTGGATCAAAGAGAAGCCCTTCATTATTCCAACGAATAAGATAGGCGCCGTGGTTTCGATAACGGGTGGGCTGCTGCGAAGAGGTTCCTAAAACAATCAGATCTTTAACGCTCACAGAGCCTCCGGATGGGTGAGAAGGTAGTTTTTCAGTTGCCGAAGTGCATTTCCTCGAGGAGATATACGGCTCATCTCTTCCAATGACATCTGAGCCATTGTTTTTTCTGATCCGTCAGGCTGTGTAAATGCATTCCATGAATGGGGGCCATGACGTGTTGCTCCGCGCGGTTCGACGACTGTTCCATGAACGGTTCCGTCAAAAAAAAGAGGGGTTAAATTCTTTGAGTGCATGTAGGCAATGCTGCAGGTAGCAGATATTCTTCGATTTTCATAGCGTTTGACCAAATCCCAGAAGCCGTCATCACCGAGCGCTTCTAAAAAGGGTCGAATGTAGGGCCCAGGCAGTCCATGCAATGCTTCAAGAGAGACCGATACATCATCGACAATTACTGCTTCATTAAGGAGGTTAAAGGCTTGGATGACCTTATGTTCGATAATGCTCTTAGGTGTTCCCTGAAGTTCATCGAGGTGAATATGTGAATGAATAAGTTCAATATTGGGCGAGGCCAAAATGATTTGAGCCTCTTCAAACTTCACTCTGTTGCTTGTTACATAATTCAAACGCATCATGAAAACCTCTTGCGATCCATTATATCTGAAAGCGCTTGCTCAAACAAGACTACTTGTCAAAATCCGCATACTGAATTCATGATGTTAATATTGTGCTGATAGAGCACATGATTACTATCTACCACAGAGATCACAGAACACACAGAGAGGAATGATCTTTGAAATCTCTGTGTGCTCTGTGAACTCTGTGGTGAATAATAAAAATATACCTCTTCAGCTCACCTAGGAGGCGAAATGACACTTAGCCCTCAAGCTTTTGATCAAATTGCTATTTGGCTTGCAAGTTCTATTGATGAGTCAATGAAACATGAATTAAGAAAAGCTCTTGATAGCGATCCTTCGAGTTTGGAAAACGCCTTTTATACTTCATTGAGCTTTGGGACGGGCGGCATGCGCGGTCTTATGGGCATTGGCACCAACCGGATGAATATTTCTACCGTGGGTATGGCGACTCAAGCGCTTGTGAACTACATTCGAAAAGTTGAAGCTAGAAAGAAGCACTCTGTGGTGATTGGGTATGACTCCCGCAACTACTCCTTCGAGTTTGCTCAAGAGTGTGCCCGGGTTATTGCAGGAGCGGGGTTTACTGCCTATCTTTTTGACGGTTTGAGGCCTGCTCCGATGATCTCTTTTGCCTGTAGATTCTATCATGCAACCTCTGCCATCATGATCACAGCGTCTCATAATCCCCCTCAGTATAATGGATATAAGGTCTACTGGGCTGATGGCGGCCAGGTACTACCGCCTCACGACACTGGGATCATGAAGGAATATCATGCAATTAAGGGGCCGGATGAGGTCGTTCGAGCTCCGCTTTCTTCGCCCCTCATCCAATTGATTAACATCGATAAACAATATCTCGACGCACTTCCCCCTCCGCTTCAGCCAGAATGCCTTAAAAAAAGTGATCTGAAGGTGCTCTACTCAAACCTTCATGGTGCGGGTGGAACCGTTATGCAGGAGGCATTGGAGCGAATTGGGATAACAAACTTCTCTTTTGTTCATGAGCAAAGAGCTTTAGATGGCAAGTTTCCAACAACTACAAGCCCAAATCCTGAAGAAGAAGCTTCCCTTCAACTTGGCAAAGAAAGGCTGCTTTCAGAAAAGTATGATCTCTTCATTGCAACAGATCCTGACGCCGATCGGCTTGGATCTGTTTGCCGTGTGGGAGAAGCTGCACACACTCTCAACGGTAATGAGATTTTTACTCTCATGACTGAGTATGTTCTACGCATCCTTTCTACACAGAACAAAATGCCAAAAGGTCCTGTAGTCATTAAATCAATTGTTACTACGCCCCTCATTGATGCAATTTGTAAAAAGTATGGGGTCGTGCTGCTCGAAGTTCTACCCGGTTTCAAGTACTTTGTAGAAAAGATTAATGCTTGGGAAAAGGTGCCCGGATCTCCCCATTTCGTTTTGGGAGGAGAAGAGGCGTATGGAACTTTGTATGGAACCCACACACGCGATAAGGACGCTATTGTTGCGGCTCGGCTCTTAGTTGAAATTGCAGCTGCTGCAAAAGAGTCTTCAAGTACACTCTATAACGAACTTAAGCGTATTTGGAAGGAGTATGGAGTCTATAAAGAGCGCCTTATTAATCATGGCTTTCCAGAGACGAAAGAGGGCAGAGAGGCAATGAAATTGCTCATGGAGTCTTTTAGAGCTAACCCTCTTCAACCCTTTGCAGGACAAAAAGTAGTAGCTTCCCAGGACCTCTTGAAAACTGGTTCTGATTTGCCACGATCTGATGTGCTTATCTATACTCTTGAAAATGAGGGAAGGGTGATTGTCCGCCCATCAGGGACCGAACCGAAAGTGAAAATATATATTATGACTCGAGAAGATACTGAGCAGGCGTGCGATGCACGCCTGTCTCAGCTCGAACAAGACATTCGAAAAAGATTACAGCTTTAATTAAACTGCTTTCTCTTCTGCTTGTTTGAGATTTGTCATCGATCGAGTTTCCATAGCGTGTGTACGCTTTGCAATCTCTTTCGCTTTTGTGTTTGGAGTCATACCAGCAAATTCAGGAGAATTTGGGTCGATAGAGATAATCTTCTCTTCAACAACAACTCCGTCTTTTTTCTCTTCAATTACAATTGCGTCTTTCTTCTCTTCAACAACAACTGCGTCTTTCTTCTCTTCAACAACAACTACGTCTTTTTTCTCTTCAACTACAACTGCGTCTTTTTTCTCTTCAACAACAACTACTTCAGGCTCATACTTGTTGAGTCTCTCTTGAAGCTGTTGGATACGAGTATCTTTTTGAGTGATAGTCTTAGCAAGTTTAGCTTTCGCTTTCTCGCTGTCGATATAATAGAGAAGGTAGTTACCAACGAATGGGAGAACGCTAATCGCTGAGCGAGCCATTACTACAAATGAGCGCTGAACATTCTTAAATGCTGCATCTCTCAAAGCGATGTTGTTCTTCTCGCCTGCTTCATCTTTCTTAATTTTGCAGACAAGAGCTGCAATTGCATGGAAGATGGTGCGGGCAATTGATTCTACTAAACCTGCAAGGCCTACTGCATAGTAAGCTGGTGCGGTAATAGTTGAAACTCCTGGAAGATACTGAGGAGTTTTGGTTTGTTCTGCTAAGGTAAGTACTTTATCAATGATCATATGAAGTCCTTTTTTATTTGCCATATGTACATAGGCAATTTGGTCACCCTTGAAATTGTAATGAGCTGTTTAAAATTAGGCAAATAGAATTTCTTAGCTTAAACTGATTTGTAAAGAAAGTAATAAGTTATAAAAGGATAAGATAGTCATTTATATATAATTTCTCACATCCTATAGTATTTCCATAAATTAAGAAGTTATTAAGACTATGTCGACCAAGATAGATGCTTTTGATGATCCCTATGCATATAGGATGAGTGTTCCTCTTCACGCAATTCCAATTTCGAATTTTCCAGTTCCATCTGATGCAAAGAGTTCCTCTATTTCAAAAATTGCTGGAAAGGTGATCGATAACATCGAAGGGTTTCAGATAGTCAACCTCTGTATTGTTCCCTACCGAATAAAGATGATCACTGAAAATCTCATCACCATGATTAATGCTAAAAGATTGGATATCATGTGCAGGGCCCTGTTGAATGCAATTGCAGAGGCTGGGCTTCTCGTAGGAAATGTCTTCAGCTCTATTTTTGCCCTCAAGCTGTTTAAAGTTATCAAAAATATTCCTTCGATTCCATGGCTTCAGTACATTTTCCCATTTTTTTCGGGTATTAAGCTCGCACTTGAGGGTTGGGATGCCTGTAAAATGTCAAAAGCGTTTTCTGTGATTAAAAGCGGCTCTAAGAAGCTTCAAGATCACGATGGAGCATTGCAGCAGCTCACAAGGCTTAAAACGCTCAATCTTAAAGATGTACAACAAGTTCTAGGCCTTTCCAAACAATGCAAGATTGCAGCAAGAGTTGATTCGTTAATTGAGAAAGTGCAAAGAAAAGTGGCAGGGTCTTTAGACGAGGTTAAAGAATTTTACAAAAAAATGAACCAGCGAGTAACCCTCAAATTCTCTTTAAGCCTTGCAAGCGTAGTTTTAAGCATTATCTCCATTGTAGGAGAAATTCTTTTCCTAGCTGTTCCATTTATGCCTTTGCTTGGATCGCTTGTAATGGGTATGAGTGGAGTATGCTGGGGGGCAATTCAAGCTTATCAAAAGTTCTTGTTGAATGATGATATTTTCGATCCAAATTCCAAATGTTTAGCTGTCAAAATCAAAGAAAAAATCGTAGATATCGGCATACGATTACTCACACCTCCATCCGCCCCTGCACATACGTTTGGATAGCCATATATCTTTAATTTTTATTAGAAATTAGCTATTTTTGCAGAGGTCTTTGAAGCGCTGGTAGTAGGAAGAGGTTTTTGAGGATGCATCAAAGAGCTTGAGCTGACGTACAAGCTCATCTTTTTCGCACCAAAAGGATTGGTTTAACCAGTTGGACCGAAGGGAGAGCGTGCCGTTGATGAAGTGCGCGCCTAGTAGGTAGGATCTGGGAAATGCCGTATCAAAAAGAGTGCTAAAATGAGCTTTTGCAGCATCGATTCCCTGTTCATGCGCTATCAGACAGCCATATGGGAAAAAGAGCGGCGAGTTTTCGTTCATGCAGCGTGTTTTGTCAAATTGTGAGAATATTTCGCGTACCTTATCGAATTGGTTTTGCTCAATCCACTTTGCTGCTAGAAAGGCTGCAAATGGTTCAGATATGCCGAGAGGAAATGTTTGAGTTACAGGTTTATGTTGAAGCAAAAGATAGAGAATCTGTTCAAGTCGAGGAGTACTTTCGGTGACTGTTGGAATATCAGTAAGAGCTATTAGGGAAAAACACTCTTTATGCTTTTCTCGTTCATGGTCTGAAAAATGGGATCGAACTTCCGTCAAAGCTTTGCTGAAGAGATGCTCTTCATTCATAAGTCTCAAAAGATAGAGTGCATCGAAGATAAGCGAGACTGGCAGAACAGGAAGCCGTACGAGGTCGGAAATAATTTCTTGGATGGTATGCGGTCGTTGCAGCCAGAAGGCAAGTTTAATGCAAAAGGCGTGCCTTTCATCTTCTTTATCAAGATCCTTTGAACAGAAAAAGGGCGGCTCTTCCCAGTGCTTTTTCAAGCTTTCAAAAACGCTCAGGGACCAACTTGTACGGCTTAATTTGGGAAGATAACGAGCTGCAAGAAGGATGAAATAGTAGGCGGCTTTTCGATTGACGCGGGTCGTCTCATGCATTCTCAATATAATTTGTTCTGCAAAGATGGGAAGAAGAGGATGTTTAGGGTAGCGGCGTAAAGCAAGCTCTAAACATTTTGCCTCCTCTATAAAGTCGGTTTCAGATTCATAGATGAGTGCCTTGCCAAGATATTCAAGCGGCGCTCCTGGAGTATTTCTGAGCTTTTCAAACTCAGTTGAGGAAAGATCGAGCAATGTCTGTTTATTTTGGCTCTCTTTTGCCTGCTCTAAGAGTGCAACACCTGCCCGAAAGAGCGCTTCTCGGCCCTCAGCATGTCCCGTAAAGACCGTGCCAATTCGTCTATATTCACTTAGAGCTCGATCGAAGTCTCGGCTAGCAAGGAAAGCATCCGGGACAGATAGGCAGCTTACAGAGAGGTTTTCACTGCCGATGAAAATATTCAGTCCATTTTCAAATGTAAAGTCGCCGTCTTTAGAGAGCACGCCCACATGTGTTCCAAGAAGAGGTGTATAGCTTGTATACTGCATGATGATTCGATCATTAATGTACACGGAGAGGTGATTCGAGACGGTTTCCAAGCGAATCTTGTAGGGTTTTGAGCTCTCTAAGATAAATTCATCATCTTCAACAACAGTTACAGATGATCGTGTCAGCCTTGTTTTTGAGCTGCTTTTCTTGGAAGCAAGCCAAAGAAAGAATCCCTCCGTTAGATGGATTCGATCGATAGCTTCTGGGATAGAGACAAGCAGACCGATTCCTTGAGAGGTGGTCCCTAGTTGTACAGTACATTCAATGCGGATATTTTCTGCGAATGAATCTTTAGAGACCATAAGGCTGACCCAATCAGCAGTCTCAGCTCCTCGAGTGATAGCAGGATGTTCGGCAATGAGCACATGTTCTTGAAACTCCCAATCCTCTTTACAAGCAACGGAAAGGCGCTTGGAAAAGAACCATTCCGATCTTCCTTCAAGGTAGCTCTCAACATGCTTTAATAGCTCATCGCACGTCTTGTAGCGATCGATTGGGTTTGCCGCTAAACACTGTTTGATTATTTCTGATAGATGTGGAGGCACATCTCTATACGGCGCACGAACCTCAGGAAGCGTTAACAGTTCATGAGGGCTTTTTGCTTGAAAATCCTCAAGATTTTTCCGTTGAAACGGCATTGTGAGAGTAAGTATTTGATAGAGGATTATTCCTAATGCATAAATATCGGTTTGGATAGTTGCAGGCATTTTTTTAGCACGCTCAGGAGCCATGTAGGCAATGGTGCCGACAATTTTCCCAAGCTTTGTGAGCATTTTTGATCTTCGAGTATACGCTTCTGGAAGATCTTCAAGAGACTCTTCTTCCGTTTCCTCCAAAATCTTGGTCAGGCCCCAGTCTAAGATGATTACTTGGCCATACTCTCCAACCATGATATTTTCTGGCTTAATATCGCGGTGAAGAACACCCTTGGCATGCGCATAAGCAACAGCTTGAACGACATTAGAGAAGATTCGCATAAGGGTGGGAATTGAAGTATCGCTATGCCTTGCCCCTTCTGTCTCTTCGAGTTTTTTGGCAGTATCGAGAATCTGCCTTAAGGTTTTTCCTTCAACAAAGGGCATCGTGTAATAGAGGCTGCTTCCATCGTCATGGATACTGTAGATTGGAATGATTGAGGGGTGGGTGAGTTGAGATGTAATTCGCGCTTCTCGTAAGAATCTTCCTCGGAGCCTTGGCGAGTCGACATACTCAGGCCGTATTTTTTTCAGTGCAACCCTTCGCCCTGAGATCTGATCGTAAGCAAGAAATACTTCACCCATTCCCCCTTTACCGATGCTTTTTAAAATCAGATAGTTGCCCAGTTTAGAAATGATTTGATTAGGATCAGGTGGTGGTTCTACCGTTCCATGTAATTGCAATACACTAAAGTCGGCAGGGGATAGTTTTTCAATTCTTGCACCGCAATAGGCACAATAGAAGAGCGGCTTTTTCATTTGCCGCGATTTTGAGCGCTTAAAATGAGCCTTGCAGATAGGACAAACAATATTTAATGTATCTTCACTGCTATCCATCAATCTTCTATTTTTGAATATTTCTTTAACATTTTTCCTGTAGGGGACTCTCTACTCTTCATAACCTCAAAAGCAGTTCCTGACGAGATGATTTTACCGCCGAACATTCCCGCTCCTGGTCCAAATTCAATAAGATAGTCGGAAGCGGCAATCAGATTTAAGTTATGTTCAACAACTATAACTGTTTGACCTTCCGTAACTAAATTTTTGAGGATATCGATGAGCAGCTCTACTTCTCGAGGATGGAGTCCTGCTGTTGGTTCATCGAAGAGATAGAGCGTTTTACCTCTTCTTTTTTTCGAAAGTTCACGAGCAACTTTAAGCCTTTGAAGCTCTCCGCCCGAAACTGTCTGAATCATTTGACCTAATGGAATATAGCCAAGACCTGTCGTCTCTAAAGTTTCAAGGAGTCTTTTGATGCCGGCAATTTGTTCAAAATAGGGGAGTGCTTCATGGGCGCTCATCTTCAAGATATCGCCTAGACTTTTACCCTTATAGAGTACAGAGAGCGCTGCAGGATTTAACCGTTTTCCTGCACAGGCTGGACAGGGGAGCGTTAAGGGCGCCATAAAGCTCATTTCTATCCGTTTAACACCCCAGCCCCAGCAGGTAGTGCACATGCCTTTTAAGTGAGCGGTAGAAAAATTTACCGGCTTGAGTCCGCGCGCTTTGGCTTCCGGCAGCATGCCATACCAATGACGCAGCGGGGTCATCAGATCTAGAAAAGTGGCCACATCAGAACGGGCAGTCATGCCGATAGGTTTTTGATCGATGGCTACGACTCGATTGAAAATTGTATCTCCCTCAAGCTGTTTCATCAGAATGTCAAATACAAAGGTTGATTTACCCGATCCAGATACTCCTACAATGGCTGTCAAGGCGTTCATTGGGATAGAGCAGGAGAGATTGGAGATATTGTGGCAGGAGGCGTGTTCAACAGAAAATACTTTAGGAAATTTCTTAGTCGATTTAGGAACGCGCAGTTTTTCAAAGAGATAAGAGCCTGTCAGGCTCTTGCTTTTTTTGAGCTCTTTTGGCGTTCCTTTAAAGAGGAGGTTTCCTCCCTCTTTGCCAGAGGCCGGTCCAAGTTCTAAAACATGATCGGAAATTTCGACTACTTGGGGATCGTGTTCGACAAGGATGACTGTATTATTCAGGTTTTTGAGTTTTTTAAGAGCTAGAACGAGCCGTTCGATATCAATCGGGTGGAGGCCGAGGGTTGGCTCGTCGAGAACGTAAAGAATACCGCCCAAGCCTAAGCCTAGCTGCGATGCAAGTCGGACCCTTTGCGCTTCTCCGCCAGAAAGCGTTGCAGCGCTTCGATGGAGCGAGAGGTACTCAAGGCCTATTTCATTAAGGAATGCAATTCGTTTCTCAGCTTCTTCATATGCTCTCATGAGCGATTTAGATTGCTGAAAGAGGCTTTTATGATCTGTTAGCCAGCGATAGGATTCATCCAGCGGCATGGTGCAGAAATTGGGAAGCGAGCAGCCGTCGATGATTACGGAGGCAGCCAAACTATTAATGCGTGCACCTTGGCAGGTAGGACAGGTCTGTTCATGAAGAGCTAAAAGCCACGCTTCAGGAAGGAGCTCCGAAAAGCGCATCTCTTTTAAGAAGAGCTCTAAGGCACTATTCACACCACGAAAGGTGATTTTTGAGCGTCCCTGATCGAGTACAACCTCACTCTTAGAACCTTGGAAGAATTCAGTCGTTCCGTTAAAGCCGGAGGCAAGGAGCGAATACTCTTTTGCTCTTAAATAGGGCGAGAAATAGGAGATGATATCTTTGAAGGTTGCCTTTTTGGACAAACCTAATGAGGAAATATTAAGCCCATATTGACTTCCAAGACCTTCACAGTCTGGGCACATGCCCGCCTTGGTATTGAAGGCAAAACTTTTAGGATTAATTTCCTGTTTGTTTGTGATGGTATAGGTTGTGTTAATACCATCGAGCGAGATTATAACT
>Ga0206912_1063_pt1 | contig 32822 bp, 27 predicted proteins | sample Alteio_BWOrgHeat_75_FD_152933 | JGI IMG/M metagenome (GOLD analysis project Ga0206912, IMG submission 152933) | Enriched cells from forest soil in Barre Woods Harvard Forest LTER site, Petersham, Massachusetts, United States -... | ecosystem: Environmental > Terrestrial > Soil > Temperate forest >... | reverse complement strand
ATTATTCTATTCATCAGCCGGTAGCGAAGTGCCTGCATTGAATTTTCAACAAAATATTCATTACGGAAAATTAGATTTCCGGGACCGTTACGATCGTGATTTCCTTGCGGTGTGGCCAATAGTAACTACACCCGACGTACAAGGCGGTTTGAGCCACCTGAGAAAGACAGATAGTACACTTACCGTGTTTACATCAAGTAATGGACAGTCTATTTTCAGGGGCGATAAATTGCCCACTGAGTTGCGGGGCGACTTATTTATTTGCGAGCCGGTAGGGAGGTTGATCCGCCGTGCTAAAGTGATTAACACTAACGCCAAGATAACTTTACGGAACGCTTATGATAAACAGGAATTTATTGCTTCTACTGACCTGAATTTCAGGCCGGTAAATACCATAACAGGGCCTGACGGCTGCATGTATATTGTAGATATGTATCACGGTATAATCCAGGAAAGCGAATGGACCAAAGCCGACAGCTACCTGCGCCCTAAAATTCAACAAAAAGGATTACAGAAAAATGTTGGCCGTGGCCGCATTTATCGTTTGGTTAATGATGATTATAAGCCATCATTTAAACCACCTCACATGCTGGAAGAAACCAGTGCGCAGTTAGTTGACCATTTAAACAGCATGAATGGCTGGACAAGAGATAACGCCCAAAAATTATTGGTTATCAGGAATGATAAATCAGTGTTACCTGCGTTAAAAACGCTGGCTGCAAATGGTGGTCAATTGGCACGCATCCACGCTTTATGGACATTGAACGGCATGGACGAAATGGATGCGGCAACATTTGGCAAAGCATTAAAAGATGCAGATGCCAAGGTTCGTGAAACTACAGTTTGGCTGGGCGAGGACTTTATGAAGAAAGACAGCCATGCAATAGATATGCTGGATGCCATGAAAACAGACCCGAGCCCCGATGTTCGTTTCCAGTTATTGTTAACAATGCGCTATGTAAATTCAGATAAGTCAAAAGCTATTATTGCCAGCCTGCTTAAAAACTACCCAAACGATCCGGTACTAGCTTTCTCTCAAACTACTTTTGAGGATAAGATAAAGGCGAGGGCAGAACAGGCGGCCAGAACGAAATTGCTGAACGAGCAGAGCGCGAAACTGGTTACACAGGGATCCGTAATATTTAAACAACTTTGTTTTACCTGCCATGGCAACGATGCTAAAGGTATAAGCGCCGCCGGATCGACGCCAACTGCACCGGCATTGGCAGGCAATCCCGATGTTAACCTGCAAAATCCGGAAAGGCTGGTCAGGATATTGCTGAATGGCTTAAGCGGCCCCATCAGGGGAACTGCTTATGCTGATGTTATGCCGGCCTTAGGCAGTAATGACGATAACTACATTGCATCAGTACTAAGCTATATACGCAGCGATTTTGGAAACCAGGGCCGTGCTGTATTGCCGGAAGATGTGGCGCGTATTAGAGCTGCTACAGCAGCCCGTACAAAAAATTATACCATTGCCGAACTGGATACGATCAGGCCGATAAGAATACCAGGCGGCAGACGCAATTAATCAGTAGAATATTTAATGCAAAAAGGGCTAACCCAATCAGGTTAGCCCTTTTTTTATAACTTAGATTTGATAAAAATCATAAACACAAATAACTAAAATACTTGTTGATGAACTAATGAATATAGAAGCACTTAAACAAACAGCTGCGGCGCTCATGTCAGGCGACAAGGGCCTGCTGGCGATGGATGAGAGCTTGTCAACCTGTAATAAACGCTTCGCCGAGGCTGGCATACCGCAAACTGTTGAATATCGGCGTAAATACCGCGAACTGATAGTTACTACCCCCAATTTAGGTTCCTGCATTAGCGGGGCCATATTGTTTGATGAAACCATTTACCAGGCTACGAATAACGGCGTATTGTTTGTGGATATATTGAAACAGGCAGGCATTATTCCGGGTATTAAAGTTGATGAAGGCGCGGTAGATATGGCAGGCTTCCTCAATGAAAAAATAACCGAAGGTTTAGACGGGTTGCGCGGCCGCCTGGAAAACTATTATACTTTGGGCGCGCGTTTTGCCAAATGGCGGGCGGTGATTACTATTGGTTATGGTATCCCTACCGATGGTTGCATAGAAGCCAACACACATGCTTTGGCGCGTTATGCCGCCTTATGCCAGGAAGCAGGGTTAGTGCCTATTGTTGAACCCGAAGTGTTAATGGATGGCGGCCATACTCTAAAAGCCTGCTACGAAGTAACCGAAAAAGTTATCCGGAAATTATTTATTGAGCTGGAAACACAACGTGTAAACCTGCATGGGCTGATATTAAAGCCAAATATGGTTATTGCGGGAAAAGATTGTCCTGAACAGAACACTATAGAAGAGGTTGCTGACGCAACGGTAAACTGCTTGCTTGAATCGGTGCCTGCCGCTGTGCCGGGTGTGGCTTTTTTATCGGGTGGGCAGTCTGCCGCTGATGCTTCCGCGCATTTAAACGCTATGCATGTACGGTTTAAAGGTAAGTTACCCTGGGCACTTACATTCTCGTTCGCGAGGGCCATACAGCAGCCTGCTTTAGAGCTATGGAAGGGAAAAGATGAAAACGTTAAAGCCGCACAGCAAATGCTGTATTTCAGGGCAAGTTTGGATAATGCCGCCCGGCGCGGCGAATACAGCGCGGCTATGGAGAAAATATAATCAAGATGAAGAAATTAATAGTTTTTGACCTCGACGGCACATTGGCCGAAAGTAAATCGGCAATTGACAGCGAGATGGCTAAGGTTTTTATCGCTCTCATTAATGTAGTGAAAGTGGCCATCATATCAGGCGGCGACTGGCCACAGTTTGAAAAACAGGTACTGGTACATTTACCATCAAATAAAATGCTTAAAAACTTATCTATTTTGCCTACCTGCGGCACTAAGTTTTATGAATATAAAAAGGATTGGGAAAAGCTGTATGCGGAAGATCTTACACCTGCTGAAAAAACAAAGATCATCACTTGCCTAAACACAGCGGTTGAAGAACAGGGTTTTAAACCCGCAAAAACATGGGGGGAGCAAATTGAGGACAGGGGCAGCCAGATCACTTTTTCGGCATTGGGCCAGGATGCCCCGTTGGACGCGAAAAGAGAGTGGGACCCCGGTTTCGTAAAACGGAAAAAAATACAAAGCGTGCTCAATAAAACCATCCCTGAATTTTCAGTGAATTTAGGTGGCACCACTTCTATAGATATCACCAAACCCGGTATTGATAAAGGTTATGGTATAAAAAAGCTTAAGAAAATTTTAAATATCAAAAAGAAAGAGATGATATTTATTGGCGACGCTATTTTTCCCGGAGGGAACGATTACCCCGCCAAAGAAGCGGGTATTACTTCCATCTGCATAAAAGACCCTAACGAAACCAAACGGGTTATACAGGGTATTATAGCCTGTTTGGATAAAAAGGGTAAATATGCAAATGCGTTTTAGCAGGTAATACACAAACAATTTCCCCAATATTTTATTGTATAGTTAAATAACAACCATGAATAAACTAATTGGAATTATACTGATTGTAGTTGGCGCGATAATGATTATTTGGACCAGTTTTACGTACACCAAAAAAGAAAAAGTAATTGATGCCGGCCCGTTACAGGTATCGGCAGACCGTGAAAAAACCGTTAGCTGGCCGCCCTACCTGGGTGGTATATTGTTAATTGGCGGCATTGTAGTAGTTGTTACGTCAAAAAAATCAAGTTAATGTACCTGCCCAAGCTAAATGATAACCGTAAAAAAAGAAGGTGTAATTCTTGAACAAACTAACCTGGAATTTGAAAATGAAGGCGTATTAAACCCCGCGATAATTAAAGAAGGGAATAATATCCATCTTTTTTATCGGGCGGTACGCAAGGGCAATTTTTCTACTATTGGTTATTGTAAACTGGATACGCCGTTAACTATAGCCGAACGTTGGGATACCCCACTGCTTGTTCCGCAATTTGATTACGAAAAGCAGGGGATGGAAGACCCCCGCATTGTGAAGATCGGTGAAGTGTATTATATAGCCTATATAGCGTTTGACGGCATTAACGCCCTCGGCGCAGTAGCTACTTCTACAGATTTGCAGCATTTTGAAAAACAAGGGATAATCGTCCCTCAAATTACGTATGCTGAATTTGATGAGCTTGTTATAAGCAATAATGATTTTATAGAACGGTATAGAAGCGATTACAATGGAGCTGATACTATTGTGATGGATAAGGACCTGGTTTTCTTTCCTCGCAGGATAAACGGCAAGATCACTTTTCTGCACCGTATAAAACCTGATATACAAATAGCCGCTGTTAACGGACTGAATGAACTGACCCCGGAATATTGGAAAAACTACCTGCAGCATTTAGATTCGCATGTTTTGCTTGCCCCCAAATATGAACATGAAATTGATTATGTTGGTGGTGGTTGCCCGCCTGTTGAAACAGCGTATGGTTGGCTGATTATTTATCATGGCGTGAAAAATGTGGGCAGATGTTATGAATACGTCGCATGTGCGGCATTGTTTGACCTGGATAACCCACAAAAAGAAATAGCACGGCTGCCTTACCCCTTATTTAAGCCTGACCAGGATTATGAACTGGCCGGCGATGTTGACGATGTTTGTTTTCCTACCGGAACGGCCCTGTTTGGCGATACCTTATATATTTATTATGGCGCTGGGGATGATATTATAGCTTGTGCTTCGGTTAGTTTAAGCGGGTTGGTAGCCGAATTATTGGTAAATAAAGTTTCGCAATCGTTATAGCATTTTCTGTTGGTAAAACTATTATATATAAAGTATAATTGCCCCTGTAAATTATAAGCAACCAATGAAGAATTTTCTTGACGACGACTTTTTATTAGAAACCAAAACCGCCCAAAAATTATATCATGACTACGCGGCCGGGATGCCGGTAATTGATTATCACTGTCATTTACCGCCTGATGAAATTGCCGGGGATGTCAACTTCCAGAACATCACCCAAATATGGCTCAACGGCGATCATTATAAATGGCGTGCCATGCGGGCCAATGGGGTTAATGAGGCTTATGTAACCGGCAATAAAACCGATTGGGAAAAATTCGAAAAATGGGCCGAAACTGTGCCTTATACCCTGCGTAACCCTCTATATCACTGGACGCACCTGGAACTACAACGTTATTTTGGTATCAAAGAGATACTGTCTCCCGCGACAGCGAAAAAAATATATGATGAATGTGCTGAAAAGCTGCAGTCACCGGAGTTTAGCGTTCGTAATATCCTGAAAAAGTTTAAGGTAGAGGTTGTGGGTACTACGGATGACCCGCTGGATAGCCTGGCGCATCATCAAAAAATAAAAGAGGATGAGTTTAGTGTGCAGGTATTACCGACATTCAGGCCGGATAAGGCGATGAATGCCGATAATATCGATACACTGAATACTTATATTGACAAGCTGGAGAAAATTGAAAATACTAATATAACCGGCCTGGACAGTTATTTAACCGTGTTAAAAAAACGTCATGATTATTTCGCGGCAAACGGCTGTAAAGTATCAGACCATGGGCTGGACTATATATATGCGGTTGATTATACCGATGAAGAAGTAAGGGCCATATTTGCTAAAATAAGAAAGAGCCAAGCCATAACAACCGATGAAAACCTGAAATTTAAATCGGCAATGCTGTTTCAATTCGCGTTATGGGACCATGAAAAAGGGTGGGTGCAGCAATACCACTTAGGAGCATTGCGTAACAACAATACAAGGGCATTGGCCACTTTAGGGCCCGACACCGGTTGGGATTCCATCGGCGATTTTACACAAGGTAAAAGCCTGTCGGGGTTTTTGGACAAATTGAATATGAATAACAGGCTGGCCAAAACAATTTTGTATAACAACAACCCGGTTAATAACGACCTGTTTGCCTCAATGGCCGGGAATTTTAACGACGGCTCTGTTGCCGGTAAAATGCAGTTTGGGTCGGCATGGTGGTATATGGATCAGAAGGACGGAATGACCGCGCAGTTAAATTCCTTATCAAACATTGGCTTATTAAGCCGGCTGGTAGGTATGCTAACGGATTCGCGGAGTTTTATGTCGTTCCCGCGGCATGAGTATTTCAGGCGGATATTATGTAACTTGTTGGGTAAGGATATTGAAAACGGAGAGTTGCCTAATGATACAGCCTGGACAGGCAAGATTGTACAGGATATTTGTTATAATAATGCGAAAGAGTATTTTGGGTTTTGAAAGAATTGAAAATTAACGGAGCTCAGCATGACACCCTTACGTAAAACGAAAAAGCCTGTATTATACAGGCTTTTTCGTTTTCATTATATCTTAACCTTCAATACCACTTTCTTAATCGGCCCTTCGCCAATCATTGGCGCGTGTACATCCTCGGGGTAGAAAATAACAAACTGACCGTCTGTTAAACCGAAGTACATATCGGGCGTATGGTTAAAAAAGGTTACGTCTTTTTCTTCGTTATAGCCGCCATCTTTTGCGTCGGTGCATTTTGCACGTGGTTTCCAGCCGATGGTTTCATTGCCACGTACGCATACCTGTATATCGATGTTTTTATCGTGGCACTCAAATTTTTGTCCGGCTACTTCGGCAGTTTTACCTTCGCCGTTTGCTACAATGGCCTTTAAACCATCGGCAATATCAAATTTGCCATCCTCCAAAGCGGCCAGGTCATGGCTGTTCAGGTATTCAAACGCAGCCTTAAAGTTCTTGTGCAGGCCGTAGTATTTTTCGGCATTTGCAAGGGTGTCAACTATCATATTTGTTCATGGTTGATAGTTCATGGTTCATAGCAGCTAATACTATGAACCATAAACTATGATCTATAACCTATCTCTGTACACGGCCCGAACCGTCGCCTTTTACCAATTCCTGAACTTCGCCTAAAGTAGCGTGGTTCAAATCACCCGGAATAGTGTGTTTGATGGCTGAAGCGGCAACGCCAAACTCGGCGGCATCGGCCATTTTCATGCCCGTAACCAAACCAAATATAAACCCGCTGGCAAATGAATCGCCACTGCCAACACGGTCAACTATGCGTACTTCGTATTGTTTGGTATGGTAAAACTCTGTTCCGTTATAAACCAATGCGCTCCATCCATTGTCCGACGCGCTATGACTCTCTCTTAAAGTTGAAGCTATATACTTAAAGCCGAATTTAGCCTGCATCTGTTGGAACACATCTTTATAACCGTCCAAATTCAGTTCGCCTTTGGTAACGTCGGTACCCGCGCTCTTAAAGCCTAAGGTAGTATCGGCATCTTCTTCGTTGCCAATACAAACATCAACGTATTTGCAAAGCTCGGTCATTACTTCGCGGGCTTTTTCTTTGGTCCATAATTTTTTGCGATAGTTCAGGTCAATACTGGTGGTGATACCTTTTGCTTTAGCGGCTTTTAAAGCGGCTAATGTAAGCGCGGCAGCCTTATCGCTCAATGCAGGTGTGATACCGGTAGTATGGAACCAGGAGGCGCCGTCTAAAATTTTATCAAAATCAAACTCGCTGGCATCAACTTCTGATATGGAAGCATCGGCACGGTCATAAACCACTTGCGAGGCGCGCATAGAGGCTCCTGTTTCTAAGAAATATATGCCTAAACGTTTACCGCCGCGTGCAACAAATTGCGTATCAACCCCATAACGGCGCAAATGGTTAATGGCAGCCTGGCCTATCGGGTTCGCAGGTACTTTTGATACAAATGTTCCGTTTAATCCGTAGTTGCAAAGTGCTGCTGCAACGTTAGCTTCGCCGCCACCATAGGTAACATCAAAGCTGTCGGCTTGTACAAATCTTTTAAAATCAGGAGTTGATAATCTCAACATTATTTCTCCAAGGGTTACGACTTTTTTAGACATCGTTATTGATTTATTTTAGTTTGAAAAAAGTTTATATATAAATTATATGGTTCAACAGAAGTTGCCAAAAGTACATTAAACCTAACTAATTACGAATATTTTTACAGAAAAATAAGTGCAAACGTTTGCGTAACAATTGTAACTATCAGGGGCTTAAAATTCAGGGTTTTTCATATTTCTTTTCTACATTTACCCGCCAATTACAGCATCAAAAAATAACTAAACATGGATAAGAAAGACATCATTTTAAAACTGATACCTGAACAGGGTATTTTGCCATTATATTTTAATAAGGATGAAGAAGTTAGCGTAAATATTTTGCACGCTTTATACAAAGCCGGAATTAAAACCATTGAATACACCAACCGCGGCGAGGCTGCCTTAAAGAATTTTTATAAACTGCGCGAGGTTTGTGATAAAGAGCTGGGTGGAATGTACTTAGGTGTTGGTACGATAAAAAACGCGAAAGACGCGCAGGCTTTTATTGATGCCGGCGCTGATTACATAATTAGCCCGGGATTGGTGGAGGAAGTGATAGCCGTTGCCAATAAAAACAATATGCTTTGGGTACCCGGTTGCATGACGCCGTCGGAAATTATAAGGGCCGAGAATTTAGGCGCTAAAGTGATCAAACTGTTTCCGGGTAATTTATTAGGACCGTCGTTTTTATCAGGCATTAAAGAGTTGTTCCCTAACCTATTATTTATGCCTACCGGTGGCGTTGAGCTTACCAAAGAAAACATTGGCGGCTGGTTCAAGGCAGGTGTTTGTGCCGTAGGCATGGGCAGCAAACTGATAAGCAAGGACGTTATGGAAGGCAAAAAATATGCTGAATTAACTGAAGCTACCAAAGAAGCGATTGCTATAGTTAACGCGAGCAGGAGCTAGTTTGCAGTTCATAGGTCATGGTTCATAGATCATAGTTGGTTTTCCCTGCTATGAACTATGAACCATTAACTATTATCCCCCTAATCCATGCAGGAACAACCCAATAACAAACTTCATGGCATAACTTTAGAAACCATACTTAACGAACTGGTAGCCAAATACGGCTGGCCAGAGTTAGGCTACCGCATCCGCATTAATTGTTTTTTGGAAGACCCCAGCATTAAATCAAGTCTTAAGTTTCTGCGTAAAACTCCCTGGGCGAGGAAAAAGGTGGAAGAGTTATATTTGAGAGGCAAATAGAGATTCCCCGCTATCGTTAGCATTACGATTTCCTATGTTAATTTTAATTGTTATAAATATTAATTTATGACAATCAATTTAACCATACTTAAAGAGAAAGTTATAACTTTGCCCGCTCATTCCCAATCATGAGCGATCAGATTAAACATGAATGCGGTGTGGCATTTATCCGCCTCTTAAAGCCACTTTCTTTTTATCACCAAAAATACGGCACTGCGCTGTATGGCTTAAATAAACTCTACCTTTTAATGGAGAAACAACATAACCGGGGCCAGGATGGCGCGGGTGTTGCTACCATTAAGCTTGATATTGCGCCGGGTAAGCGCTATATAAGCCGACACCGATCGATGGCATCAAACGCGGTGGCTGATATATTTGAATATATCCAGAAAAAGTTTGCCGAAATACAAAAAAACACGCCCGAGAAAATGGCGGATGCAGAATGGCTCAAAGACAACGTTAGCTTTACCGGCGAAGTTTTATTGGGCCATTTGCGTTATGGTACACATGGTAAAAACAGCATCGAAAGTTGTCACCCTTTTTTAAGGCAAAACAACTGGATGACGCGTAACCTGGTTATAGCCGGCAATTTTAACATGACCAATGTTGATGAGCTGTTGCAACAATTATACGACCTCGGACAGCATCCCAAAGAAAAGGCGGATACCGTTACCGTTCTGGAAAAAATGGGCCATTTTATTGATACCGAGAACCAGGGCCTGTTTGACCAATATAAACGCGAAGGGTTGGATGATAACGTAGAGATAAGCAAACTTATAGCCAATGATATGGATGTGGCCAAGATACTGCGTAAATCGGCAAAAAACTGGGACGGGGGTTATACCATTGCCGGTATACTGGGCCATGGCGACGCCTTTGTAATGCGCGACCCGGTGGGCATACGCCCCGCTTATTATTATTATAATGATGAAATTGTAGTGGCCGCTTCCGAGCGCCCTGCCTTACAAACAGCTTTCAATATCCCCATTGATGATATAAAGGAAATAAGGCCAGGCTATGCTTTAATTGTTAAGAAGAATGGCAAAATAACCGAAACAGAGTTTGCTGAACCGCTTGAAAAGAAAGCCTGTTCGTTTGAGCGCATTTACTTTTCGCGGGGGAGCGACGCGTCGATATACAAAGAGCGTAAACAATTAGGCAGGCTGCTTTGTCCGCAAATATTGAGCGCGGTTGATAACGATATAAAAAACACGGTATTCTCCTACATTCCTAACACTGCTGAAGTAGCGTTTTATGGAATGGTTGAGGGGATACACAAATACATAAAAAAATACCAGCGCGACAAGCTGCTTAACCGTGAGGACAAGATAAGTGAAGCAGAGTTGATGGAAGTATTATGCATTGCCCCGCGTATTGAAAAAATAGCGATCAAAGATGTTAAGCTGCGCACCTTTATTACCCAGGATGCCGACAGAAGTGAAATGGTGGCACATGTATACGATACTACCTACGGGCTAATAAAAAATGGCACCGATACTTTAGTGGTGCTTGATGATTCTATTGTTCGGGGTACCACCTTAAAGCAAAGCATCCTGAAAATACTGGACCGGCTGGGGCCTAAAAAAATCGTGGTGGTATCATCGGCCCCGCAAATACGTTATCCCGATTGTTATGGCATTGATATGTCGCGCATGGGCGAGTTTGTGGCGTTTGAAGCAGCCATCAGCTTACTGAAAGAAGCAGGTAAGGAAAATGTTATTCTGGATGTTTATAAAAAATGTAAGGATAGCGCTGACCTGCCTAAAGAAGCGGTTGTAAATTATGTGAAAGCTATTTACGACCAGTTTACCGATCAGCAGTTATCAGACCGCATAGCCAGGATCATCACACCAAAAGATATAAACTGCGAAGTAGAAGTGATCTATCAAACTTTAGATAACCTGCACAAAGCCTGTCCGGGCCATACCGGCGACTGGTACTTCAGCGGCGATTACCCAACACCCGGCGGCAACAAAGTTGTTAACCGCGCCTTTGTTAACTGGATGGAAGGCAAGAATCAAAGGGCGTATATGTAACCCCCCGGCCCCCTGAAGGGGGAGTTGAAATTCAGCAGTTATGACCGTTTACCCGCCATTGTTCCCCCTTTAGGGGGTTAGGGGGCCTTAAATTGGCGAAAAAACATAATGCGTTACCAGCTTATCAAACAATATAAGCGACGCGATGATGAGGGCTATACCGGCAACTTCATTGAGGCGGTGAACCAGTTTTACTGATATTTTATCGCGTAGTTTATTTGCATAAAACGCCTTTGTGGTATCCAACCCGAATTGTACAATGAGTATGGTTAAAAACATAATGGCAATTTTAAATGCGCGGTGATGCACGCTGTTATTATAAATAGTACTTGCTGTACCAATAACGGTTATCCAGTGAAACAGGATGGTAGGGTTAAAAATGCACATCAAAAACCCTTTTAAAAAGTAGCCGGTGCGTTTAAGGCCGGTAGGGGCTATGTTGGTGTAATTTACATCGGCTTTTTTAAAAATGTAGTGAATGCCTACGCCAAATAAAATAACGCTTCCCACTTCGCCAGCAATGATTTTAGCATGGACGGGAATATCAAATAGCTGTGAGCCAAATAATATACTGCCCACAAAAACAATATCGCTTGATACTACGCCCAGCGCCATGTATACGCCTGCATGAAAGCCACGTTCAATGCTGGTTTTAATTAAAGCAAAGAACACCGGCCCGGTAAGAAATGTCAACACTATCCCAATTCCTATTCCCGAAATAACTGCTTCTATCATTAATATGTAGCCTTTGGTTCAGTTTTGAATGCGAATATGCAATTTTTATCTCTTAAACAAAGAAACTTAATATTGTGTGTTTGTTAATTTAATGTTGTGTGTTTATTAATTGAAAAAGTATAGCGGGAATTATAAAAAATGGATTATGTTAGCACTTTAAAACCAATTTACCATAACCTAAATAAAATGGAAAAAAATAACTCAAAAAGCTATGGGTCGGCATTGTATACGCTGGTTACTGTGTTTTTCTTTTGGGGCTTCTTAGCAGCCTCTAACGGTATATTTATACCTTTCTGCAAGGCGCACTTTCATTTAACCCAGTTCGAATCGCAATTAATAGATTTTACTTTTTACGGCGGATACTTTATAGGTTCGCTCATACTTTATTTTGCTTCGCAGGCTACTAAGGTTGATATATTGAATAAATTAGGCTATAAAAACGGCATCGTGCTTGGCCTGGTTTTATCGGCCGTTGGCGCGTTGTGTATGATACCCGCTGTGGCTACAGGCTCGTTCCTGTTTATTTTGGGCGCTTTTTTTATTATCGCTTTAGGGTTCTCTTTACAGCAAACCGCCGCCAACCCGTTTGTAGTGGCGCTGGGCCCGCCCGAAACAGGCTCAAACCGGTTAAATTTTGCCGGGGGTATTAATAATATCGGCGGTTTGTTAGGGCCAATTATAGTGAGTATTGTGTTGTTCGGTACTGCAAAAGGCGCGGCATCAGCAAGCAGTGTTCCGTTGTCATCAATTGATAACCTTTATTATATATTGGCCGGTTTGTTTTTGGCAGTAGCCGCATTTTTTTACTTTTCGAATTTACCCGTTGTTACCAGCGATGAAAAGATAGAGGCAAGCACCAAACCAACATTACCGTTATTCATTATGTTATTCGGCTTTTGTTTGATCATGGTTGCCGACCAGTTAGTTGGGTTTACCGGCTGGAGCAAAGGGGTGTTTGTTTATTCATCGCTTGCTATTATATTATTTTCATTAATAGGTACATTATTCGCGGCTAAGGGTGGTAAAAGTGGCTGGGGCGCTATGCAATACCCGCAGTTAATTTTGGGTATGATAGCTATATTTACATACGTAGGTACCGAAGTTACTATACAAAGTAATATGGGCGCTTTACTTAAACTGCCCGATTTTGGAGGTTTTACTGAATCGCAAATGTCGCCCTTCATTTCGTTGTACTGGGGCAGTTTAATGATAGGCCGGTGGACAGGCGCCATCGGTGCTTTCGACCTGTCAAAATCAACAAAAAACATATTAACGGTGGTTGTGCCATTTGTAGCTTTCGCGGTTGTTTTACTGGTTAACAGGGCCACAGGGATCGATGTGAGCAACCTGTACATTTATGCTATTAGCATTGCCGTTTTAATAGTGGCGTTCTACATTGGCCAGCAAAGGCCCGTACGCACTTTGGTTTCGTTAGGTATATTGGGTATGATATTTATGCTGATCGGTTTATTTTCAACCGGTATGTTAGCCGTATTCGCGTTCATCAGCGGTGGTTTATGCTGCTCTATCATGTGGCCGTCAATCTTCTCGCTGGCTATTACCGGTTTAGGGAAATATACCGGCCAGGGTTCAGCATTTTTAATTATGATGATATTGGGCGGCGCTATAATACCTCCGGTACAGGGTTTATTGGCTGATACCACCGGTATACATCAATCATACATTGTTCCGGTTATTGGCTTTGCCTATATCATATTCTTTGCATGGAAAGTAAGGCTCGAACTGATCAAACAAGGCATCAATATTGATCATACCACTGTTGAAAAAAGCGGGGGGCATTAAATTTTAGTCATTAGTCACTGGTCATTGGTTGTCGTTTGATAACAGATACTAATGACCAATGACACAATGACCAATGACTATGGAAAAACCAAGTTTCGATACCATATTCATGAAACTGGCTACCGACCTGGCCCTGCGGTCGCATTGTGTAAAAACGCATGTGGGGGCGGTGTTAACGCGGGATACGCGCATTATTTCTATCGGCTATAACGGACCACCGGCGGGCACACATAATTGCGACGAAGAATGGCCCGAAACCGGCTGCGCACGCGATTCGAAAGGAAGTTGTTCATTAGCTTTACATGCCGAAGAAAATGCCATACTATACGCGGTAAAAAGCGGCGCCAAACTGGAAGGGGCAACATTGTACACCACTTTATCACCCTGCATAGCCTGTGCCCGGCTGATATTTTCGGCGGGTATTAAGCAGGTTTATTATGACAGGTCGTATGCTCAATTCAAAGGTTTGGCCAGCGATGAAGGGGTTGATTTTTTGAACAGGTTTGGGGTGCCTACGGTGAAGTTGTCTGAACCTTGATTTATGAGATTATTTGATTGCCATGATGATAATCTGTTAAATTTAAACCATGAAGATACTAACTCTGATATTTTTATTGATGGCAACCACGAATACTTTGTTCTCACAAAGTATTGAAGAAAAAACGTATAAAGAGGTTATTAAATCATGGGGATCAACGGCCCCAGATTTAGTTGTTATCAAAATAAGAAATGTTAGTACCGGCGAGATTAAAGAAGTTTGTACTGATATGACATCCTTATTTTGGGCTATATGGCATGAAACAAATTTATTAGATGATAAAGTGATGAATCAAACACTTCTTTCTCATTCATCCAATCGGACTTTTGATTTTAAGAAACCGGAATTGTTAGAACGTTTAGGGTTTAATACTTATCATCTTTATCACGAAGCTGAAATCATAAATATTATAAAAAAAAATCATCTAATAGATAGTTTATCTAAGATTAATAAACTAAGGGACATTAATCACGATACATATTATGAATATAGAGATACAAGCAGCGATATTGTTGACGCAATCGAAGATAGTATAAAAGAAAAGAGACCGCTTACAATTGAAGAAGCCAAAATAATTCATGATTTAAATGATAGGTATAATGCTTACTACGAAAAGCCAAATTATATTCAAATCAATAATATTTCAAAGCAGGGTAAACAATTGATAGCTATTTGGAGAAAAAAAATTTTGCCCTTTGAAACAGCGTACTTTAATGCCACTAAAGAGCTAAACAGGGTTACTTATAAGTTTGCTGATTATTATATAAAAAAATATGGATTGAATTTTTGCCATATCGCATTTAGATATGGAGCAACATTTTATTATGGCGACCCCGACCCTCCAATCGGTTTTGGCAGAATAGTAAAATAAAAGCTATTCCCTTAATATTAAAATATCATTTACAATAAAAATTTTTCCCGAAATTGCGTTACCAATTATACTAACCCTCAGTAAGATGAAAAAATTATTACTCATATCAGCAATGGCGGTGCTCGTTATTGCTAATACCGCTATAGCCCAAACCCCTGCAAAGGATGAACGTATGCATTGGTGGCGCGGGGCGCGTTTCGGTATGTTCATTCATTGGGGCGTTTACGCCCAGTTGGCCGGGGTTTATGATGGCCACGTTCAGCAAAAAAGCGGCGCCGAGTGGATAATGAACCTCAACAAAATACCCGTTGCCGATTACCAGGCTGTAGCCAAACAATTTAACCCTATAAAATATAACGCGGACGAATGGGTGCGCATGGCGAAAGAGGCTGGCATGAAATATATTGTAATAACCGCCAAACACCATGACGGTTTTGCCCTGTTTAAAACCAGTGCCAGCAAATGGAACATTGTTGATGCCACGCCTTATGGCAAGGATCTTTTAAAACCACTGGCGGCAGCCTGTAAAAAGTACGGCATAAAGCTGGGCTTCTATTACTCGCAGGCACAGGATTGGAATAATGCCGGCGGGGCAGTATCACGCAAAAAAGCCGCCGATGGATGGGCCAGGCCCGATAGCGCGGCAATTGATGCCTACACCTTGGCTCATAATGGCCATTGGGACCCTGCCCAAACCACCTCAACTTTTGATGAATATATAAACCGGGTTGCAGTGCCCGAAGTGAAAGAATTGTTGACCAACTATGGCGACGTAGCAGTTTTATGGTGGGATACGCCAACAGATATGACAGTTGAAGATGCGCTGAAATTACAGGCCCTTTTAAAATTGCAGCCAAACATTATTACCAACGACCGCTTAAAGCGCCCTGATTTTCCGGGCGATACCAAAAGCCCCGAACAACGAATACCCAAACCCAGCGAAATGGACGGCATTGACTGGGAAACCTGTATGACCATGAACGGTACCTGGGGCTACCGGGCATCTGACCATAATTTTAAATCGACAGAAACCCTGATCCATAATCTTTGTGATATTGCCTCGAAGGGCGGTAATTATTTATTAAATGTTGGCCCTAAAGCCGACGGTACTTTTCCTGAAGAAAGTGTAACAAGGCTCAAAGAAATTGGCGAATGGATGAAAGTAAACAGCGAAGCCATTTATGCCACAAAGAGAAGCCCGTTGCCATTGGTAGATTGGGGTCGCTGCACCGAAAAACAAGAAGGTAATAACACCATACTTTACTTAGAAGTGTTTAACTGGCCGAAAGATGGTAAACTGGTAGTACCCGCTGTGCCTAATAAGATAATATCAGCCAAATTAATTGGAAGCGCCAAAAAATGCAGCGCGAAAAGTGTGGGCGGTACTGTTGAACTTACTTTGCCCGAAACAGCGCCGAATGCCTATGCTTCGATTATTAAGTTGGTGGTGAGCGGTAATGTGGTTGATGCTACGGCTAAGTAGAACTATTGTTTAGTTTGGCTAAAGCCAATATTGTTTCTTTGCTTTTATCCGTCGGCTGAAGCCAACGGCAATGAATTGGATCAGTAAATTTCGGGGATGAGATAATAGATTAAGATTTTGATTGTTAGGTTAATAATTATTGTGAAAGGCCAATTTCATTGCCGCCCCATTTATGGGGCGGATATAAGATAAAGAAATTAAAAAGGGCTTTAGCCCAATAATAACGGTTCAACCCTATCTAATGCGAACTGCAATTGCTCATCAGGTGTAAGGTCGGTATTGTCTAATATTATTGCATCTTCCGCACGCCTTAACGGGCTTTCCTTGCGGGTGGTATCCTGGTAATCGCGGTGGGCAAGGTTCTCGAAAACTTCTTCCAGGGTTATGTTGGGATTGGTTGGCAGTAGTTCCTTGTAGCGGCGTTCAGCGCGTACTTTTGGGTCGGCAGTCATAAAAAACTTTACCTGTGCGTGGGGGAATACTACGGTGCCAATATCGCGGCCATCCATTACTATGTTTTTCGACCGGCCCATGCGCTGTTGCTGTTTAACCATTTCAACGCGCACATCGCGTATGGCAGATATTGTGCTTACTTTGTCGGATACCGGCATACGGCGTATCTCGGCTGATACTTCCTCGTCGTTTAAAGTAATATGCGTTTGGTAATCGCGCGAGTGAAAATTAAGATGGATATTTTTTAATGCTTCAATAACTTGCGCATGATCGTTCACATCAACATTGTGGCGCAAAAAGTATAGCGCTACCGCGCGGTACATGGCCCCGCTATCCACATAAATAAAATGAAGTTTTTTTGCCAAGGCCTTCGCTAAAGTGCTTTTTCCGCACGAAGAATAGCCGTCAATAGCTACAACAATGTTGGTGTTCATATTAACAACTAAGATACAATTTAGTTGGCAGTTTTCAGTTGGCAGTGGGCAAACTTTTAAGACTATTGCCGCAAACTGCCCACTGCAAACTGCCAACTTTCCCTTACCTTTGACCATGAATTTCTCAAAGGCCGACCTGCAAAAAGAAACTTTTTATAAAACATCGCGCAGCGGGGGCAAGGGCGGCCAAAATGTAAATAAGGTATCAAGTAAAGTAGAACTTTTGTTTTCTGTTAACGACTCGGCTTTGTTTACTGAGGAGGAAAAACAACTGCTGAATGAAAAACTACAGGCCCGTTTTAATAAAGACGGCTATGTACAGGTAATTTGCGATGAAGAACGCAGCCAGTATTTAAACAAAGAAAAATCACTGGAGCGTTTGGTTGGGTTGTTAGCCCGGTCGCTACATAAACCTAAAATACGTAAAGCCACCAAACCCAATAAAAAGGCTAAAGCCGAGCGGCTGGAAAACAAAAAAATGCAATCGGTTAAAAAAGAGGGCCGGAAAAAGAATTTCGATATTTAATTAAAGCGGTATATGGCTGTTATTGCCCCCCATTGATGCAGGTAGACCATTATCTTGGTATCATATGTATGAAAGGTGGCATTGAAATCCAGGATCCACCTGTTTGAGGTATAAGTTACACCCAGTTGATTGCTTAAAACAAATGGCTCGGGGGTTTGCAAAACTTCCAGGCTGTTAGGGTCATTATGATTTTCAAACAAGCCACCCTGGATAGTCGCGTCATACGCTATATAGTTAAGCTGGGGCTTATAGTAAAAGAAAAACTCATGCGGATGCAGTGGAGTAACACGGTTGGTTACTATAGCCGTACTTTGTGTACTTGCTGAATTAAATAACTGGTTAAAAGTACCAAACCGGAATAATGGCCCCACGCCCGCGCCGGTAAAACCAGTCCCCAGGTCGGCATAGGCGCTTAATGACATATCTACTCCGTTGGTTCTTGCCAGGAGTTTATTGTACTCGGCAGATAAGTTAAGCTCCGCATCGTTTTTTACCTGGTACTGCCAACCCTGGATATGATAAAAGCCAAATGTATTATGAACAAAATTTTGTACCCCTTCTGCCCCTGAAGCCGGCCCCACCACACCAAGCTGCGCGCTTATTTTAATATTGCTTTCGTCTTTGTATAAGAAATTTAAGGTGGAGCCTACATACAAATAACCGGCAAACGGCCTGTCAATAAATTTGGCGTCGGTTATTACGCCCGATTGGGGATTAAATATTTTTTGCCCAAATTCAAATCCTAATATTTTGTTTTGGAGGAAAGAGCTGTCATTCCCTTTTACTTTTAAGGCATGGCGATAGTAAAAGAACAGCCCGTCGGTATAATAATTATCGGACTCCTGTAACAGGTACGAGTCATTGTCGGATTGTATGCCAATCTCATTGCGGTGTGTTTGCGCGAATACACACGTCACCGTAGACAGGAAGATCAGTAATAGAATTAATTTCAGGTTCATTCAGCTGTTGGCTGCCAAAGATATAATTAAATAATAAAATGTTTTAATTCATTACCGGTTTAACAGCTTCTTTAACAGTAAGGTCAAGCGGTTCGGCCACTTTATCATTTAACAATGCCAGGTTGATCACCTCGCGCATATCGGTTACATAATGAAATTGCAGGTCCGTTATATAACTTTCTTTTATCTCCAGTATATCTTTTTGGTTCGATTTGCATAAAATGATCTCTTTAATATTGGCGCGTTTAGCAGCCAGTATTTTTTCTTTTATGCCGCCTACGGGTAAAACACGGCCCCTCAGGGTAATTTCTCCTGTCATGGCCAGGTGTGGTTTAATTCGGCGTTGCGTAAAAGCCGATGTTAAAGCAGTTAACATGGTTACGCCTGCCGAAGGGCCATCCTTTGGCGTAGCGCCCGCCGGTACGTGTACATGTATATCCCATTGCTCAAACAACTTAGGGTCTATATTAAAATACCCGGCATGAGCGCGCAAATAAGCTAGCGCGATAGTTGCCGATTCTTTCATTACATCGCCCAAACTACCGGTAAGCGTTAAACGCCCTTTTCCGGGACTTAAGCTGGCCTCAATAAATAATATATCGCCGCCTACTGAAGTCCACGCAAGGCCCGTTACCACGCCTGCCACCTCGTTGCCTTCGTAAAGGTCTTTATCAAATATGGGGGTGCCTAATATGGTTTCTACATCTTTTTTGCTTACTACTGTGTTGTATAACTCATCCATGGCAATGTTTTTTGCCACTCCGCGCACTACCGAGCCTATTTTTTTCTCCAAACCACGCACACCCGACTCGCGGGTATAATCTTCTACCAGTTTTTCCAGTATTTCAGGTTTTATGGTGATATCCTTTGCCTTTAAACCATGTGCCTCGCGCTGTTTGGGCACCAGGTGTTGCTTGGCTATTTCAATTTTTTCTTCAATGGTATAACCGCTTACTTCAATAACTTCCATGCGATCAAGCAGGGCGGGTTGTATGCTGCTTAACGAATTGGCGGTGGCGATAAACATTACGTTCGACAGGTCGAAATCCATCTCTATATAATGGTCATAAAAAGTGCTGTTTTGTTCGGGGTCAAGCACTTCCAGCAATGCTGATGAAGGGTCGCCCCTGAAATCATTGCCCACCTTATCTATCTCATCCAAAATAAATACCGGGTTCGCGGCGCCGGCTTTTTTTATCGATTGTATAATGCGCCCCGGCATAGCCCCAATATAAGTTTTACGATGGCCCCTAATTTCCGCCTCATCACGTATGCCACCTAAGGCCATACGTACGTATTTGCGCCCCAGCGCTTTAGCGATCGATTTTCCCAACGATGTTTTCCCAACGCCCGGAGGGCCAACCAGGCAAAGTATGGGTGCTTTCATGTTATGCTTTAGTTTCAGCACCGCCAGGTATTCAATAATGCGGCGCTTTACTTTGTCCAGCCCGAAATGGTCCTTATCCAATACTTTTTGAGCGCGTTTAAGGTCGAAATTATCTTTGGTAAATTCGTTCCAGGGCAGGTCAAGCAATAGTTCCAGGTAATTTATCTGTACAGAGTAATCTGCCGCGGCCGGGTTGGTCCGTGCCAGTTTTTCAACTTCTTTAGTAAAATGATCCTTAACCTCAACGGTCCATTTCTTTTTGGCGGCACGCTGGCGCAGGCTGTCAATTTCCAGGTCGGGCGAATTGCCGCCTAATTCTTCCTGTATGGTTTTTAACTGTTGATTTAAAAAATAATCGCGCTGCTGCTTATCCAGGTCGACACGCACGCGGGTTTGTATCTGGTTCTTTAGCTCCAGCAGCTGCAGCTCCATAGTAAGGTGTTCCAGTACAAGGTTGGCCATATCGCGGCGGTTATTTACCTCCAGCAATTTTTGTTTGGCCATCATGTCGGCATTCATATTTGATGAAATGAAATTCATCAAAAACGAAGTGCTTTCAATATTGCGAATAGCTATGCCCGCCTCGCTGGGTATATTAGGCGAAAGCTGTATAATATTCATGGCCATATCCTTAATGGATGATATCATGGCCTTAAACTCTTTATCTTCTTTTGGCCTTACTTCTTTAAAAGGCTCAATGGTAGCCTTAATATAAGGTTCCGATTGTACTTCCTCTTTTAAATAGAAACGTTTTTTGCCCTGTAATATAACCGTAGTATTGCCATCAGGCATTTGCAGCATTTTTATGATCAATGCTACCGTGCCTATTTTATTTAGTTGGGTAAAGGTAGGGTCTTCAATAGCTACATCTTTTTGCGAAACCACGCCTATCATCCGGCTGCCTTTATTGGCATCGCGTATTAATTTGATAGATTTATCCCGGCCAACTGTAATGGGAATAACTACGCCAGGAAATAATACAGTATTGCGAAGCGGCAGTATAGGTAAAAATTCGGGAACCTGCTCATTATTCATTTCCTCTTCATCCTCTGACGACATCAGCGGAAAAAATTCCGAATCTTCATTTATTACGGGTAATGTATTCTTAAAATCAAACGGATCAAAACTCATCAAATATCTTTCTATTTATAAAAACGTCATCTTGTCAGCCTACAGTAGCAGGCAGGCGTTAATACAGCTAAAATAGCTGCTATTATTTATTGAATACTCTTATTTCAAGACTTATGCCAAGATAGTACAATAATACAGTAACAATAATTGAAGTACTGTATAAGTTTGATTATATGCTGTTTACAAATTTAACGGGTTTTTGCTAAATGTTTTTTAATTTATTGATAAAGATGAAAAAAAGTCATACTCTTGCCCGCCCTGAATTTATAACGGCTACTATTTTTTTGAAATAAATTTATTTCTGGCATAATATTTTATAGTTATCAGAGTTAACTATATACTATTTCGTTACAACAATTGAGCTTTTAATGAGATTATCGGTCATCGTATCTTTCCTGATCATTTCTTCTGCCGAACACGCCATGTCACAAAACGCGTATTTTAAATTAGGGCAGCAGGCTTATATTGACGGAAATTTTAAAGCGGCAATAACGCAACTTGAAAAAGGGCGCCTTATTGACTCGACCGATGCTAACGCCTTATGGATGTTAGGTTACTCTTATTACCATAGCGACAATTTTGTTAAATCTATTTCGGCTTTTAGCAAAGAAATTGTCATAACACCTGCCGATGCGCTGGCTTATTATTACAAAGCCCGTGCAGAGTCGCACCTGGGCAAGGACAACCAGGTTGCAGCCGAGAAGGAAAAATATTTATTACGGGCAATTATTGATCTGACCAAAGCCATCTCCATTAATCCTACCGATTCTAAAGTGGTAAGTTTCTATCAGAACCGCGGCCTTGCCTACCGGGATTATGCCCTCTTTAGGCTACAAACCAATACCCGGTTTTATGATAAAAAGAGAGGCATCCTGGCCTTAAGAGCATCTATTTCCGATATGCAAAAAGTTTTGGATGCGGATAGATCAAGGGATGATATATCATCGCAAATAGATTTGACAAAAGAGAAGCTGGCTGCCACTACCGGCCATCATTAATTCAAACTCCCTTTTATAGTATACCTGTTCGCGTCAAGCAGGCGCACTTTCTGAAATTTTTGAATGATATAAATTGAATCAGGAAAATAAGTTAGTTTTTCCTTTGTTCGGTTAATATTTACATCAATACCAAATAGTATGTTTTTTGGGGTGCTGTTGTATATCAATACCGACTTGACTTTATTATCCTTTTTATTAATGATAACAACCTGGGTTTTCACCTCAAAAGTTTTTGCCCTGTAAATGGTAATATCGCCGCTGCTTTGAATGGTATAACTATCCTTCCAGGCAGGCTTGTTAATATCCGATCCGATAAATAAACTTAACTCAGCTTCCCAGTTGTTAATATGCACTTTTTTAGTTTCGGTAATGCCATTATAGGTTACGGTTTTCATCGTAAGGCGGTTTAACTTTCGCAGCCTCGCGGCTTCAGCCTTAAAGTAGCCCTGTATATCAAAATATTTCAACGCGGTGCCGGTTTGTGTGGTATCGGGTTGGCAGGAGGGTAGGAGGGAAATAAAGAATAAAGCAAACAATAAATAAAGTAAACGCAGATAAAGTTCTCCTCTCAAGAGGGGAACCGCACGCGGCCCTTGTTTAAATTTTGTTTTATCTAAATTGTTATACCAATACATCCCCACTCATTTCTCCGGGGATATTTATACCCAGAATTTTCAGCACTGTTGGGGCAATATCGCCCAGTTTGCCATCTTTTACCTGCTTAACATCTTTATCAATTATAATGCAAGGCACAAGGTTAGTAGTGTGCGCCGTATTTGGCGTGCCATCGTCGTTTATCATATAATCGGCATTGCCGTGGTCGGCCAAAATAATGAACGAATAACCGTTAGCTATGCCGGTTTCAACAACATCTTTGGCACACCTGTCGGCCGTTTCGGCGGCTTTTACCACCGCGCTGAAAACGCCGGTATGCCCAACCATATCGGTATTGGCAAAGTTGAGTACCACAAAATCGGGCCACCTGCTTTTTAATTCCGGAATAATAATATCGCGTATCCCTTCGGCGCTCATTTCGGGCTGCAGGTCGTAGGTAGCCACTTTTGGCGATGGCACCATCAGGCGTTTTTCGTTAACAAATTCTTTTTCCCTTCCACCCGAAAAAAAGAAAGTTACGTGCGGGTATTTTTCCGTTTCGGCAATACGTACCTGGTTTTTTCCGGCATCCTGTAATATTTCGCCTAATGTTTTGGTCAGGTCCTCTTTGGTAAATATTGCTTTAACATTTTTAAAAGTCTCATCATAAGTTGTCATGGTAACATAATACAGGTTAAGCGGGTGCAGGTTATATTCCGGCAGCGCCTTTTGCGTAAGCGCTACAGTGATTTCGCGCCCCCTGTCTGTCCTGAAATTAAAGCAGATCACCACATCACCTTCTTTTATAACTGCCAGCGGCGCGCCTTTGCCATTAGTTTTTACAATGGGTGGCATAAACTCATCGGTAATATCCTTTAAATAGGCTTCTTTTACTGTTTGTATAATATCTTCTGTAGGTTCGCCAATGCCATGTACCATTACATCATAAGCCTGTTTAACGCGCTCCCATCTATTATCGCGGTCCATAGCATAATACCGGCCAACAGCCGAGGCCAACTTAACCGGGGTATTGGCAATATGTTCTTCGAGGCCGGTAATAAAACCCAGGCCCGATTTGGGGTCGGTATCGCGGCCATCTAAAAAAGCGTGAATAAAAACGTGGTTCAAACCAAAACTGCCCGCGGCATCACATAAACCTTTTAAATGGTTGATGTGTGAATGCACCCCACCATCTGAAACCAGGCCAATAAAGTGAACATCGCGGTTGTTTTTTTTCGCATAGCCGAAAGCGTCTTTTATAACCGGGTTAGTAACCAGTTCGTTATCGTCAACCGCTTTATTAATACGGCCCAGTTCCTGGTAAACAACGCGGCCGGCGCCCAAATTCATGTGCCCCACTTCCGAGTTGCCCATTTGCCCGTCGGGCAGGCCTACTGCCATGCCCGATGCTTCGAGCTTCGAGTTAGGGTATTTATTGATCAATGAATCGAAAAAGGGGGTTTTGGCAGCCAGTATAGCGTTTGATGCGTCATTACGGCCATAGCCCCAGCCATCTAAAATAATTAAAGCGAGTTTCTTTTTATTTTCCACGATGCAAATATAGAATCAAGGCGGGTTAGATTATAATTTAGTTAAGGTATTTATAAACTAAACGCAGGGGGAGAAGGTTGGTTAAACCGAACGGTAATTTTTTCTTTTAACTATATAAAGCTACCTTTGCACCATGTCAGCAGGCCACGATCATTCTCATTCACATTCGCACGACCATTCTCATGGTTTTGGGCACCATCATCATGATACCCCAAAGCTTGACCATTTAAACAGCGCGTTTATTGCCGGTATTATTTTAAACTCGGCATTTGTTATTATCGAAGTAGTGGCAGGTTTAATTACCGGCTCCTTATCGTTGTTAACTGATGCCGGCCATAATTTAAGCGACGTAGCAGGCTTAGCTTTGGCCCTGTTAGCCTTTAAGCTAACCAAGGTAGGTTCGAACAATAAATATACGTACGGCTATAAACGCTCAACCATCCTCGTTTCATTTTTTAACGCAGTTATTTTAGTCGCGTCGGTGGGTATTATCGCTTACGAGGCTATTATCCGTTTTATGCACCCGCAGGTAATATCGGGCAGCACCATGGCGCTGGTATCGGTAATAGGTATAGCTATTAACGCTTTTACCGCCTGGCTTTTTGTGAAAGATAAAGATACCGACCTGAACGTTAAAGGCGCTTATACACACATGGCAATGGACGCGATAGTATCATTTGGGGTAGTAATATCAGGGGTGATCATTTATTTTACCAAATTTTATTGGATAGACAGCGCTGTAAGTTTAATAATAGCCATAGTAATATTACGCGGCACCTGGAGCCTGCTTAAAGATAGTTTGCGGTTAGAAATGGATGGCGTGCCCAAAGATATGAACCTTGAAAAAATAAAAAAGGAGTTGCTGAAAAGCAAGGGGATAATTGATGTACACCATATGCACGTATGGGCCTTAAGTACTACCGAGAATGCGTTAACCGCTCACCTGGTTATCAACCCTGCCGACCTGCCTTTATTTGAACAGATCAAGCATGACCTGCGGCACCGCCTGCAACACCTCGATATTAACCACAGCACTTTTGAGCCGGAGTTTGCCGACGAAAAATGTGAGCAGGAAGATTGCTGATTGAGGTAAAAGGTTAAAGCTGAAAGGTAAAAGGTTTTTTTACTTCATCATTCTTTATTCAGCATTCGGTGTTCGATATTTTCTATTTATCCTTTTTTCGACGGATTTTTTGGTGCGCTAGCTTTTGGCGCTCTTGGGGTTGCCGTAATTTTCTTTGCAACCGGTTTTTCTTTTGGTTTTTCTATCGTTTTTGCAACAGGTTTTTCAACTGCTTCCGCTTCAACAGCTTTTGCGTGTTCATTAAACAAGGGCATATCTTTCAATATATTGAACCAGGTTATTACCTTTTTCATGTCAGAAGCGTAAACCTTTTCCTCGTCATGATCGGGTGCTACCTCTCTGAAAAATACCCGCAGTTTGTTACCGTCGGCTTTGGCATCGGGGATGGCTGCTGCAGTTTTCATGCGTTCCAATATATCAGTTAACTTAATGTCTTCATCAAAACCAAATATGGTAATTTCGTCCAGCGCCGCAAGTTTGGCAGTAGCCAGGTTGGCTATTAATTTGGTTTTTTGCGCATCAAGGCTCTCCAGTACAAAACCATTTTTGTTTTGTACCAATGCTTTCCATAAGCCCGGTTTTCCTGATACCGATACAATTCCGCTTAAATTCATGTTATAAGTTTTGAGTGGTAGGTTTTGAGTGATGAGTAATGAATTTTTGTTAACTCATTACTCATCACTTAAAACTCAATACTAATCTTCAGTTACTTCAATTGATAAAATTTTATCGCCCTGGCGTATATCGTCAACCAGGTCAACGTTTTCAATTACTTTGCCAAAGCAGGTATGGTTCCTGTCTAAATGAGCGGTATTGGTACGGCTATGGCAGATAAAAAATTGTGAACCGCCGGTATTACGGCCCGCGTGTGCCATCGACAAAACGCCGCGGTCATGTTTTTGCAGCTCGCCGGTAAGTTCGCAATCAATATGATAACCGGGGCCCCCGCTGCCTGCCTTGTATGCTGTAGAAGGATCTTTTGAGAATGGACAGCCGCCCTGTACCATAAAGTTGGGTATTACACGGTGAAAGGCCAATCCGTCGTAAAACCCGGCCTTTGCAAGTTTTTTAAAATTCGCTACCGTATTTGGGGCGTCCGTATCATAAAATTCAACGGTCATGTCGCCTTTTTCCGTTTTTATAAGTGCTTTGCTCATTTGTTTTTCATTTAAATAGTTGGCAAAGGTAGCATTTTTTGGAGATTAGTTAAATGGAGATTAGAGAAATGGGGAGGGGCAGGTTAACTGATCTCTAATCCTTTATTTCCGCTCACCAAAAAACAGGGCTTTCAATTCGGTAGCATCATCGGCTTTCATTTTTCCGCCCAATATTAACCGAAGCTGCCGGCGTCGTAGGGCGCCGTTATATAATTCTGTATCTTCCTTGGTTTCGGGTAATAGTTCGGGCACGGCTATTTTGTACCCGTCTTTATCAAGGGCAACAAAAGTATAGTAAGCCTCGTTGCTTTTAACCCGCGTGCCCGACGGGATATTCTGCGCCCAAACATCCAGCCGTACTTCAACCGATGTAGTGAACGCGCGTGATACTTTGGCCTCGATAGTTACCACATCGCCCAGTTTAATAGAGTGCTTAAAAGAAACATTATCAACCGAGGCGGTAACTACAATGCGGTTGCAATGTTTCTGGGCCGATATGGCAGCCGCGATATCCATCCAGTGCAGCAGGCGCCCCCCCATCAGGTTATTCAATGTATTGGTATCATTGGGTAATACCAGTTCATTCATAATGGTATGCGATTCTTTGGGCGATTTTCCTGTCATCAGCTAAATTTTAAATGTAAATATACTTTAAAATTGCACTTTTAACCATCCAAAAGTGTAGAACTACAGACCACCCAAAAAACCGGCAATTAACTATAATTCCCAGGTTTTTTGCGTCAAGGTGGCGATCCGGGGAAATTAATCGCCCCCCTTTGTAACAAATTGGACACCGGATAGCATTTATTGTAATGAAAAAATAAAATAATATAACTTTAAACCTTTAAACCAAATATGTCACACCCCAAAGTGGCGCTGTCCTAAAAATGCTTTACATTATAAGATAAAGGCCGAAAATGACAGCGTGACTTTATAATAATCTTTTTAAAATAATAATGTTATGGAGCAGCACAGTAAAATAGTTTCAAATTTAGGTAAAATGGCTATGATCGCCGTTATCGCAATGTTTATCGCAAATATGGCTAATGCCCAGGTAAAGGCGCATAAACAGCAAACAAACCGGCGAAGCATAAAAACTGTTTATCCTACAAAGGATTGGGTTGTATCGGATTTTGTAGTTACTGATAAGAAATTTGGCGCGAAAGCAAAGAAAGGGTTTGACAACCGGGCGGCTTTCCAGGCTGCTATTGATTCCGCGTATAAGGCCGGCGGTGGTGTGGTGTATGTACCGGCGGGCCATTATGAATTCCGCAGCACGCAAACCGCCTCCCAGAGCGTTAGGGTGCGCCAGGGCAGTACTCCGCAAATAACAAAAAGCTTTGATTACCAATACGTGCTGAATATCCCGACGAGTGTGCAGCTTCGCGGCGACTGGGCGGATCCCGAATTACACCAGGGGAAAGTTCTGGGAACCGTTTTGGAAGTTCGCGTTGGCAAAAACTCGCCCAATTATAACGGAACTGTTGCAAGCTGGTTTAACGATTCGCAGGCTAACAACGCGCTTTTCACTACCTATACCAGCATAGCCGACAGGTTTATAGATATGAGGCCGGGAACCGGCGTTACCAACCTGTCGATCTGGTACCCTGAACAGGATATCAACGATGTAAAACCATATCCGTGGACATTATTTCAACCAAGCGGAGACTGTGCCACTATTGAACATGTAACGCTTGTAAACGCCTACAACGGTTTCTATTCTGCTCCGAGCGAACTGCATTATGTTTTAAACAGCTACATTACCGCCCTCAGTACCGGACTTGAAGTGCATGTATGCACCGACATCGGGCGTATAGAGAATGTTAAGATAGACCCTAAATACTGGGCCAATTCAGGGCTCCCGGGTTCACCCTCGCTTGCGAAGGTTACCGCTTACACTAAAGCCAATGCCACAGGATTCAACATGCACCGTTCAGATTGGGAATATGTGTCTAATTTTTATGTATCCGGCTATAAAACAGGCATGTGGGTTGGCAGGGAACCCGGTAGCCCTCAAACTCCAAATGCGCAGTTTTACGAAATGCATATAAAAAATTGCGATACCGGTATATATATTCAGGCCGTTAACCCATATGGCTTGCTTTTTTCCAACTCTACGTTCGGGGCTGAAAAAGGTGGTACGGCCGTGTATTTCTATAAAGATTTTAAAACCTCCACTCAATTTAACGGTGTAGATTTTACCGGGCCTATTGTGAGCGACGGCAGCGATGGCGTTATATCCTTTGAAAGCTGCACATTCAGCAATTACAGCGATTACGCGCTTAAAGTAAACAATGGTAAAGTACTGCTTACGCAGTGCGATTTTAAAAAGCCCGACGGTCATGTATTCCTGGGCACAGACGTGAGTACGCTTATGTCGGTGAACTCGGGCTATAAAAGCAAACCGGTAAACCCTGCTTACACCAGCAAATTGGACATCAAAAATAACAGCAAAGAGGCCAAAGTTGAGATCAATAACGGTAAGGAGTATTTATTTGCCCCGATCACTAAAAATATAATAACCAACATCAAAGTATATCCGAAACCATTGTCAAACAACGTATTGAAAGTCGATCTGCCGAGAGCAACAGGCTATAACAATGACCGGCCTACAGAAGATGTATCGGCTAAATTGCAAAAAGCACTTAACAAAGTTAAGGCTGCCGGGGGTGGTACCCTTTATCTGCCGGCGGGAAGATACTTGGTGGACAATCCTGTCAAAGTTCCTTCGGGAGTTGAATTGAGGGGAACATGGGATGTACAGCACTATACGCAAGGTGGTACAACTATATTTACAAATTATAGCGGCGGAGATGCCGGAGAAAAGGGCCATTCGCTTATACAATTAGGGGCAGGCGCAGGTATCAGGGGGGTTATCATAGTACAGCTCAATTTGGCAACCGATGGTTTTACCTCCAGGAATCCCAGGCCGACACCGTTCCTGATACAGGGACAGGGTCCAAAAGTATATATTGTTAATGTAACCATAGGGGGCGGCGATAAAGGAATAGACCTTGCTTCGTACAACACAAGCGGGCACTATGTTGACTATTTTGCCGGCGTGCTGGCGAGAGCAGGTATTTGGGTAGGTGGAGGCGCCCAGGGTGGATTTATCCGGAATATGCAACTCAATCCGGGTTACGGAACAAGAATGCGCAGCCAGGGATATGCTACAGCATCTCTGACCGGTTTCGTACAATCAAATTGCAGCGCGCTTAAATTTGCCGATGTTAAAAACGAAACGATCTTCAACAATTTCGTTTACGGTTCATTCTACGGCATACATTTCCTGAAAGATGCGATAACCGGTAAGGATCCCGGAAAAATGACGGTTGTTGGCCATGGTTCAGACGGATGCTCATATTCTTTTTTTGTAGAAGACGCCGACAAAAACACCAAAATAACCGCTATTAACTCCGAATTGGTTTGTACAAAAACAGCAGAGCCGGTTAGGGCATATGTTTTGATGGGGAACGAAGTTAAAACCAATAAAGTTGACCCTGATGCTCAAATTACCTTGTACAATACGGCGTTTTGGGGAACGCCTACCATTGCGGCTATTATAAATAGTGGTACCGTACGTTTCCAACAGGGAAACTTCCAAAAGTCCGGCGCTCCCGGCATAGACAACAGGGGTGGTACAGTGCATGTGTACAGCTCGTATTTTTCTACTAAAATGACCGGGGATGCTACAGGGGATAACGTGTATGCGAAGCTACACCCCACAGGCGGATCAATAGAATTAACCAATAATTATTACATCTCCGGGTATAGGGAAAATAATGCGCAACCGGGCAAGATTTTTGGATCTGATATTATTCCAGATAAGAAGTGAAATTCTGAATAGAACTTTATCATTCAATTAAAGTATGTACCGGGGTTCAATTATGAACCCCGGTATAAATTAATTTAAAGGTATTGCCCAAATGCGGTAAATCATTTAGCTTAGCAAAAACTGATCTCATTATGAAAAAATTAACCGCACACACTGTGCTTTATCTATTGCTTATATTAATTGTCGCTCCCTGCGATCTTAAAGCGCAAACAAAACAGGAATACGCCACTTTAACCGATGCCATATTTGCAGGTAGCAGGTTAAGAGGAAAGAGCGGCCCTGCAAGCGTGAACTGGATAAACGGCGGCCAGAAATATTCTTACATCAGCGGCGATGAGATCCGTTCGATGGAACCGGGTACTTTAAAAGATGAACTTGTTTTCAGCAATAAGGGGCTTACTTTCCCGGGAACTCAAAAGGCTTTTGCCTACGAGTCGTTTCAATGGTCGCATGATTCAAAACATTTGGTTTTCAAGTCTAATTTCAGGCCCATATTCCGCAGGTCGGGCATAGCCGATTATTATATTTACAGTCCCGATACCAAACAATTAAAACAGGCCGCAAAGGACGCGCGCTCGGCCGAACTATCGCCTGATGGGAAAAAGGTGGGCATAGAGCGCAATGGCAATATGTATGTGTATGATTTCGCCACCGCAAAAGAAAAACAGCTGACTAACGACGCTACCGGCGAAAAAGGGATATTTAATGGCCACGGCGATTGGGTTTATGAAGAAGAACTGGAAGTAGCGAAGGCGTGGAACTGGTCGCCTGATAATAAATATATCGCTTTCTGGCAATTTGATGAACGCCCTGTTCCCGATTTTCAGATGACCAACTACGAAGGGTATCATCCTAATAATGTTCATATAAATATACCGCTGGTAGGCGATGCCAACCCTAAAGTGAAGATAGGGGTGATCGATGTAAATTCGGGCAAAAAAATATGGCTCGCGCCGGATGAGAAGGGTGATTTTTATATTCCGCGTATTTACTGGACAAGCGACCCTGATATTTTGGCGATGATTACTTTAAACCGCGCTCAAAATGATATGAAGCTGTATTTTTTCAATGTGAAAACCGGGGCGCACCACGTAGTAATGGAGGAGAAAAATTCAACCTGGGTAGCTATTTCTAACTTCTATACCAATGTGAATGATATGATTTATTTTCCGGAAAAGTCGAGAGAGTTTTTCTGGGTATCAGACCGTTCGGATTATTATCATATTTACCGTTATGGATACGACGGCAAGTTGCTGAACCAGGTAACCAAAGGCGATTGGGATATGATAAAGGTTACCGGCATTAACGTGCAAACAAAAAACATTTATTATTTATCGGCCGAAACATCGGGGCTCAACCAGGAACTTTATACTATAAAATTTGACGGGAGCGGCAAAACAAAATTAAGCGATGCAGAAGGTTTTCATGATATTGATATGTCGCCCGATACGAGGTATTATATTGATAAGCACAGCAATATCAGTAACCCAATGCAGGTTGCTTTATGCAGCGCCGAAGGCAAAACACTTAAAACGCTGGAAGATAACCAGGCGGTAAGCGCGTATTTAAAAACACATGCCTACTCGGCCCCAGAATTATTTAAAGTTAAAACCAGCGATGGCGCGAGTTTGGATGCCTACATGATAAAACCCTTCAATTTTGACCCCGCGAAAAAATACCCTGTGGTAATGACCGTTTATGGCGGCCCCGAATCGCATGATGTATTTAACCAGTTTTCGGCAAGCGGCTGGCAGCAATGGCTGGCTCAAAACGGGTATATTGTTGTTGATGTAAATAACCGCGGTATTGCCAATTATGGCAGTGCTTTTTTAAAGATCGGTTATAAACAGTTAGGCAAATACGAGAGCAATGATTTTGCTGAAACCGCACAATATATGGGCACCCTGCCTTTTGTTGATAAGGCTAATGTGGCCATAATGGGCACCAGTTACGGCGGGTATAGTACTGTTTATACCTTACTTACACATCCCGGCGTGTTTAAAGCTGGACTGGCAAATTCGGCAGGAAGCGACTGGCGCCTGTATGATGATATTTATACCGAACGGTATATGGGGCTAAAGAACGAAAACGCGGAAGGCTATGACAAAAGCTCGACACTAACGTATGCTAAAAACCTGCAGGATCATTTACTGCTTATCCATTCTATGAGCGATGATAATGTGCATCCGGCAAATACCATGCAGC
>Ga0206912_1062_pt1 | contig 32830 bp, 23 predicted proteins | sample Alteio_BWOrgHeat_75_FD_152933 | JGI IMG/M metagenome (GOLD analysis project Ga0206912, IMG submission 152933) | Enriched cells from forest soil in Barre Woods Harvard Forest LTER site, Petersham, Massachusetts, United States -... | ecosystem: Environmental > Terrestrial > Soil > Temperate forest >... | reverse complement strand
CATGCTGGAAATTAAAACCTCCTGTAATACCGTCCACGTCGAGTAATTCGCCCGCGAAGTATAAGCCGGGGCGGAGACGGCTTTCCATGGTATGGTGATTGATTTCAGAAAGACGAATACCTCCGGCCGTTACAAATTCTTCTTTGAAAGTTGTTTTACCATCTACGCCGAACGGCATATTGGAAAGTTGTTGAATCAATTTATTCTGAAGTGTGGAAGGCAGATCGGCCCAGTGTATATCTTTGAGGCCGGATTGTTCCAGCAGCCACTCCCAAAGTCTTTGCGGCAGGTCCCAGGGATTTTTCTGTCTGATTTTTTTCCCTCCCACAGAATCACGGATCATTCGCACATCATCCCGAACTGACTGTTCAGTCATATTACCCAGCCAGTTCACGCGTATTTCAAAATGATATTCTTTTTCTTTCAGCACCCTCGCTCCCCAGGCAGACAGTTTCAAAATAGCAGGCCCGCTCATTCCCCAATGTGTGATCAATAAGGGTCCTCTCTCCCTGAGAGATTCGCCGCTTATTTTTACCTGGGCATCGGGAACTGAAATGCCCATGAGTGAAGTGACATCATTACCAGGCATATTAAAAGTAAAAAGAGATGGAACCGGTTCTTCGATGCTATGGCCGCTGGAAAGGATCCAGTCAAACATATTCGGTTTCGGATATCCTCCAGATGCAAGGCAAATAAAATTGGCCTGCAGTTTTAATTCATTATTAAAATGTATAATGAAGGAATGAGGACTGTGATTGTATTCAATATTTTTAATCTCATGATGGAGCCGGATTTCAACGGAATATTTATTTGCTTCCTGCAAAAGACAGTCTATAATGGATTGCGAGGAATTACTTACAGGAAAGATTCGCCCGTCGGCTTCTGTTTTCAAAGGCACTCCCCTTTCTTCAAACCATTGCATGGTATCGCTGGTAAAAAACTGGTGAAATGTTTTCTTCACGAAGCCGGATCCCCTGGGATATTTTTTAACCATATCCGGAATTGAGAAACAGGCATGGGTAACATTACAGCGACCACCTCCGCTTACTTTAACCTTCGATAGGAGTTTCCCGGTTTTTTCTACCAGGATCACTTTTAATCCTGCATTCAATCTTGCTGCAGTTACGGCACAGAAAAATCCGGCTGCTCCACCTCCGGCAACTACCAGTATTTTTTGCATCAGATCATTTTATCACCGTGAAGATGGTGATTTTTATATAAATGTAGAATCCCTCCGGGAACGGAGGGATTCTGGATCTAAACCAAAAGACTAGTGCTAAAAATTTTTTTCAGAGATTAGTTCTTTTATTTTTGGGAACTGCATATCTCTGCCAGTCATTTGAACCTTCTGTACTCAGAACAATGGTTTCATCGGCATTCTTAAGCTGGATATAATAATATACACCATCATCATTGGTTACCTGGAACAGTTCAGATACCCAGTAGTTAGCATAGTGTTTCTTAATGTCCTTCTGCAGGCGAACCGGCAGGCTGCTGGTAAGAATATTATGTACCAGGCCGATCAGGTTTCCCTGGAAATCATAGTAAGCATACATAATATCTCTGTCAAGCTGAAACGTTGCCATGATATAGCTGCTGGTTACATCCCATTTAACATCGGATGCCTGGTGAAAATCATTTTTAAATGATGCAAATACACGTTCGTTGATTTTGGTTGTAGTTTTTGCAAATGAAGTGCCGGTAAGCGCCAGCAGGATTGCGATGGATAGAATGATCTTTTTCATGATTAATGTTTTATATGTTTTCGATTAGTTTCTGAATATAAGACGCAGGTTCTTCGATCATGTTGCAGCTGCTTCAAAAAAAACATAAAGAAAAAATCTGTGTCGCTCATACTCTGTAAAGGAATGGCGTGCCAAAACATTAAACCGCTGAAAATCAATCAGGGCAATGGATTGCTGTAAAACGGACTGTCCGTATCCGTACAGTTCTGGTATATTATCAAACAGAAGGAAAAGTTAAAACAAGTATGAGAGTATGGGAGTATGGGAGTATGGGAGTAAAAAATAAAATCTGATTTTAAAAAAGCTGGATAAAGGCAAGACCGGCACCATGATTTTCCATAACAGGGACGATCATCTTTTTACCACATGATTTCGGGAAGAAAGTTCTTTTTAATATAGGATATATCCAGTAAGCTAACTCAGTTGAAGCGATGCCGAAACCCGCACCTGCGATAACGTCATGTAACCAATGTGCATTGTTATAAATTCGTAAATACCCTACCGTTCCCGCCACCAGGTAACCTCCTATTCCATACCAGACAGATACATTCTTATATTCTTCAAAAAGAAACGTAGCAGACAGGAATGCTTCGGCTGTATGACCGGAAGGAAAGGACTGGTAATCGTTGCCATTCGGACGTAATTCATGACTAATATTTTTTATTGGATAAACAAAACCTCCCATAATGGCATTGGAGATCAGGTAAATCATACTCATGTCAATATAATTGTGTTCACCTTTTATCCCGGCAAGATTTAAAGCGTAGACTGCAACGGCCGGTGCAAATTGCAAGTAATTATCAATGGTTGTTGTATTATGAGGATGATCAACCCATACATATTGCTGTACTGACTTGCTTATATTAAATAAAGCATCAGATTTCGTAGCTATATAACCATATGTAATTAAGGCTGCGGGACCGATAAATTTTTTTACATTAAATTTCTGATAACATCCGGGTGGGTAGACAGCGGTTGAATCTTTGTATGCATAAGGCTGAATAGTTTGTGCATGCAGAATAAAAACAGCAGGAAGTTGTATCACAGAAAGAATAAACTTATGAAAAAACAAATTCCTGGTCGGTCTACCCATATATTTCAACGCTGTAATAAATAATACCTAAAAATATGTTTTAATTATCCAGCAATAATTCCAAGGCCAATGATTAACAAATAATAAGCAGTGGATTAAGATATTTTACAGATCCTTCCGAAAAATTTTACTGAATCATTTATCTTTGCACCAAATAATGTTCTATGTCGCTTATCCCAAATAAGAAAAACAAAAAAGATAACCGCCCGGGCGGAGGTGGAATCGGAAATACCAAACCGAATCAACAAAACCAGAAAGGGAAGCTTAATACGAAGGGATTATCCCGCAATACCAAATTGACCGGCGGATCGCAGAGAGGATCGTAAAGGTTGATGGTTGACGGTTGACGGTTGACTGTTTCTCACTACCATACTCGCACACTTGCTTTCAGCCTTAGGCGTTAAGCGTTAAGCGTTAAGCGTTCGGCTTAGGATCCCATCCCTTTTCATATTCTCTCTGCCAGAGCTTCATGGCGTTTGGATCATGAAGAATATGCCCGTTTTTTTCATCACAATCCAGCGAAGTGCCTGTTCTTTGTGAAATGTTGGCGAGGTGACAAAGCAATACACTTTTCTGTGCTTCGTTAACCGGAGAATTCAGTTTTGCTTCACCACGAATGCTGTTGACGAAATTTTCGAAATGATAAAAATCGAGATTGCCCGTTGCACTTACCGGATTGGCAGGATCAGCAGCCATTTCTCCTTTCACTTCTTTAACAAGTTTATTCCCCGCATCAAAAATCTTATAATCACCGGCACCCAGATTGACCAGGGTTCCTTTCTCCCCATAAATTGTGAATCCCCTTCCGGCTCCTTCAACAGGAAATTTATTACAACTTCTTCCTTCCCAGGTAATGACTTTTTTTGTACCAAATTCGAATGAGGCGATTTGCGTATCCGGTGTCTGCCAGTCATCATGATATGCATATCGTCCGCCTGACGAAGTAACTTTCGTTGGATAATCCAATCCCAGGAACCAGCGGCAGCAATCAATTTCATGGGTTCCGTTATTACATGCTTCTCCGGTTCCCCAATGCCAGAACCAATGCCAGTTATAATGAATGAGATTATCCTTGTATTCTCTCCGCGGTGCAGGTCCCTGCCAGAGTTCATAGTTGAGCGTTGCCGGAACAGGAATAACTTTTCCGATACCGATAGGTTTACGATCGTTGACATACCAAGCTTTGGCCATATAAGGATCACCAATGATCCCTTCACGAACCTGCTTAACGGCTTCTATCAGTGTGGGGAATGACCTGCGCTGGTTTCCCATCTGGATTAGTTTTCCATAGCGGTTCATTGCCAGAACGAGCATCTCACCCTCAGCAGGATTTTGTCCGCAGGGTTTTTCAACATACACATTCTTACCATGAGAAACTCCCAGGATAGCGGCCGGAGTATGCCAGTGATCCGGTGTTGCTATCACCAATCCGTCAAAATCATTTTTCTGAACGAGTTCCCGGATATCCCTTACAAGAATGGGTTTACGCGGGGCACTTTTCAATGCATCAAATCCATGCTGAATAGCGCCATCTTCTACATCGCAGATATAGGCTATTTCAACATTGGGAAGCTGGGCATAAGACTTTGCCAGGTAAGAACCCCGGCTATTCAGGCCCATTACTGCCAGAATCACTTTATTGGAAGGAGCATTCTTACCGAACACAGGAAAATTTAAAATCTGAATACCTGCTGCGGCGATAGAACCTGTTTTTATAAAATCTCTCCTTTTCATACATTATTATTATTCAAGTACGCGAATTTTGATACTTCGAAAGCTGACCTCGTTTCCATGATCCTGAAGCAGGATATGTCCTTCCGGCGCCTCTCCGAAATTCGGCCAGACCTTATACTTACTAACGGCTACGAGTGCCCGAAAAGCAGGCGACCCCCTTTCATATTCCAGTACTTTGATCCCATTCAGGTAATGCTCCACATGGTTGTTAGGATAAACTATAATTCTTCCAGTATTCCATTTCCCGACGGGATGTATAAATCGTGCCTGTTTAGCGGCAGGAATGAGATCGTATAATGAAGCCATTGTGCGGTCACCATCTCTTCCTAGTTTGGCATCCGGGTGGAGGCTGTCGTCCAGTATCTGGTACTCCAGGCCGATAGCAGATCCTTCATTTTTTTCTTTCAGTGTTACGAAATATTTTACCCCGCTATTGGCTCCTGCCGTTATTCTGAAATCAAAGGACAGATCAAAAGCTTTATACTGATCAAGGGTTACGATATCGCCTCCGTTGGCAGCTTCATGCCCTTCCGAAGAAAGCACCGTTATATTTCCGTCATTTATTTCCCAGCCTTTACTTGGAAAACTGTCTTTGTATGCACCCCGCCAGCCTTTGGAGTTTTCCCCGTCAAATAAAAGTTTCCATCCGCTCTTCATTTCAAAATCCGTGAGCATATTTGGAATTTCATTCTTAACATAAAATCCCTTTGGCAAATCATCAAACTTTGAGAGGGACTTGATTCGGATATTCCTGAAAAAAACCCTATATGGTTCGAGTGATGGTTTTGAAACGGCATGCACCTGCAGTGCAATGAATCCCTGGTAGTCGATCATATCAACAAGGCAGGCAGCCGGGATACCGTTGATCCATGTCCTGCTTTCATTTCCGATACATTCTATTCTGATTTTGTTGAATTCTTTTAATCTATAATAGCCCTGCGCCTTGGGATTCTGGGACAGCGGATATAACCAGTCACGTCTTCCTTCATCGTAAATACCGCCAGACCAGCGGCGGGAAGAGGGATCAATTTCATATTGATACCCGTATACTTTCCCCTTACCTCCGTTTCCAGCGGGATCAAAATGACTCCTGAATTGTATGCCGGAATTGAAAGCGGTATCAGAACAATAGACTTCCATTTCCAATACAAAATCTCCATATTCAGTTTCTGTTGCAAGAAAACTATTGGCAGAATTCGGAACTGCAGTGCCCATGATTGCACCACGGAAAACTTCAAAGGTAGCTTTCCCGGTCAGCTGTTTCCAGCCGGTTAAAGTGGTTCCGTCGAACAGGTTTGTCCAGTTTTTCTGTCCAAAAACTGTTGTGAAGCAAATAAAAATGATAAAGGATACTGAGAGCAGGAACTTTTTCATATTTCAGCAAATTGATTGAATCAAAAACAGGACTAAGTTAAACATTGAAGATGATTTTCATAGGAGTATTTGCAATTTCCAGGGGACTGGTTTTGGTAATTTTCCATTATATTGAAACATGGTTGAAGAATCGCTGCTTTATGTAATAGCGCTTTTATTTGCGGTCATGCTCCTGGTGATTCTGGGACAAAAATTACGTATTGCTTATCCGGTATTCCTGGTAATCGGCGGCTTATTGATCAGCCTGGTACCCGGCGCTCCCCTGACCGGAATTAGTCCGGATCTTATTTTTCTTATTTTTCTTCCACCCCTGCTCTATGAAGCTGCCTGGTTTACTTCCTGGCCTAATTTCTGGAAAATGCGCTGGCCAATTGCGTTGCATGGATTTGGGCTGGTTATCGTCACTTCTGTAATTGTGGCATATGTTTCTGAAAAACTTATCCCCAGATTTACATTATCTATCGGCCTGCTGCTGGGAGGAATCATATCGCCGCCGGACGCCGTATCAGCGAGTTCGGTACTGAAATTTTTCAAGATCCCAAAAAAAGTAAAGACGGTACTGGAAGGTGAAAGTCTCGTGAATGATGCTGCGAGCTTAACTGTATTCCGCTTTGCACTGGCTGCGGTTATTTCCGGAACCTTCGTGTTTCATAAATTTGCAGATTCATTTTTAGTAGTTACCCTTCTTGGAATTGTAGTCGGCCTTTTCATAGCACAAATTATTTATTTCATTCATAAATTATTTGTCACTACATCCAGTATTGCAACAGCCCTTACGCTTATTACACCCTATGTGATGTATCTCACGGCGGAACACTTTCATGTATCGGGTGTACTTGCCGTTGTGAGTGGCGGATTATTCCTTTCCTACAGGTCGAAAGACATTCTGAATTATAAAGCAAGGGTGCAGGCAATTGGTGTATGGACCACGCTGACTTTTATTTTAAACGGATTGATATTTATCCTGATCGGACTTCAATTACCATTGGTTGTAAACAGCCTGAAATATTATTCACTTGCAGAAGCCTTCCGTTACAGTTTATTTATTACGGGTCTTATCATCCTGATCCGTATCGTTTGGATGTATGCGGCCACATACCTGCCCTATATTATAAATAAAAATCTAAATAAAAATATTTTGAAACCCAATCCCAGTGAAATCTTCCTGGTTGGATGGGCGGGCATGCGCGGCGTTGTTTCACTGGCATCAGCGCTTGCCATTCCTGTAACGTTGGCTGACGGTAAAGAATTTCCGGAAAGGGATCTCGTTTTATTTATCAGTTTTATGGTAATACTGGTGACACTGGTTTTGCAGGGATTAACACTGCCCTGGGTAATCAAAAAATTGAATCTGAAAGAGGACAGGCTTGAAATTCCTGCTGACATTCAAATGCAGCAAATTCATCTGAGGCTGATGAAACTATCTATTGCACATATAGAAGAAAAATATCAGGCATTAATTCAATCGAACACGCTGGTAAAAAATTATAAAAAAAACCTTGAAGAGGATATGGATTTTACGATGGCTAATATAGAGTGCTTAAAGAATGATGAGAATGAAAGGCACCAGGTGGAAGAATTCAATCAGGTCCGGCTTGATCTGGGTGAATATCTTACCAGACAGCTGACAATCCTAAGATTGCAGAAAGTTTTTGATGAAGACATCATACGAAGGGAAGAAGACAGAATTGACCTGGAACAGAACAAAATAGGGTGAAAAATAGAAATACAGGTTCAAATCCCAGCGGAATCAGCTAATAAATCAGCTTTTCTCCACATATCAACATTCCCTTACAAATAATTTGTATGAAGCTCATTTTACACTATTTTTGCACGCTCAAAACAAAGGGGTAAGCTCCTGTTTTGTACCAGGCAGGTTTATTGAAAAATAACCGGCAAGATTCCGTAGCTCAGTTGGTAGAGCATTACACTTTTAATGTAGGGGTCCTGGGTTCGAGTCCCAGCGGGATCACTTTTAGGAAAGAAAATTTACACTGCGGTTGAGGTCCGCTTCTTTCCACTTTTTATTAATTAGTCAGCATATATTTTATCGTCTCAGCCTGATGATTCCAATGTGAATATTTTAAAGGCATCTTTTGTGATGACTTTGCAATTTTCGGCCATTTCCTCCAACGTGCATCCTATAACTTTAAGATTTACAGGTAAATTATTTTTAGTTTCCATGAAATCCATTTGAAGAATACAGGCATCAACATCTGCCTCACTGCCTTTTAATTTATCAAATAAATGACGGGCCACTTGGTCCCTGTTCCCTATATAAAACCTCGCAAAACTTTCAAATCCCCTTGGGGTTTTAATATTCAGTACTATGTAAAATGCGGTTTCCATCGCAATAAAAGGGCAGGAAACAAGTCCCGCCCCAATTTAAAAAGGTAGTAATCCAATTATTGAATCTCAATAGACCGGGTAACTTTTTGAGCATGCTCCTTTTTAGGAATGCTGAGGTAAAGAATACCGTCCACATACTTTGCAGATATTTTACCGGCATCAACTGTGTCATCGAGATTGAATGTTCTTGTAAACTGTCCTTTTTTAAACTCCTTTCTAAACCAACCTTCGTTCTTATCTTCCTTCACGTTATCTTCAGTATGTTCTGCTGAAATGGTTAAGAAATCTCCTTCCAGGTTTAAGTGAAAATCCTGTTTTTGAAGTCCCGGAGCAGATAATTCCAGTTCATAACTTTTGTCAGTTTCCCGGATATTTACAGGAACCTGAGTTAAATTGGGTGATTTACTAATTCCATTTACGCCCCAAAATTCATCATCAAAAAAACGATTCAGATTATTTTGGAAGATCTGATCTACAACACTTCCAAAAGTTGCCGGCTGCCGGCCATTTTCCCTTTTAATAATGTTATTCATGATATCCTCCTTTTGTTTTTAAGGTGAATTAATAAAAATTGGCTATCAAGGAGAATGCCAGATCGAAATCCTGAAATTATGACAAGCCAAGAAACTCAGTACACATGCAGTATGAAATTATTTCATGAAATAATTTCATTTTGATGACATTTGTCTGTCTCTTTTAATCCTTTGCTTTCAATAAACCAGGCGATTTCTGCTACGGCAGTAGCAGCAGGCTCAAGGATGCTTACTTTCCAACAAAAATCGTTTATAATTTAAGGAATTTAAACACAAATGGTGCACCGGATTTTCTTCTCAGAACGCCAATATATATGCCCGTCTCCACGCTTCTGACATCAATACTCACGCTCGTTTGATTCTGTATCTGCTGAGTCATCAGCAGTCTGCCGCCATCGCTGTTAAACATTTCAAAACTCTGCCATTGATCGTTAAGATTCAGGCTGTCAATAAAGAGCGTCGTCGAAACCGGATTCGGGAAATATTTTATCGCCAAACCTGAATCAGCCAGCGGGGTATTCTGAATGAAAAAAACCAGTGTGTTGCTTGTATCCGACAACGGTCCGGTGCAGGGACTGTTACTGCTGAAAACGCACCTGACTTCATCGGCCGTATTTTTTGGTATATAAATGAGTGCGTTTGTTGTGCCCCCGTTCAGGTTTTGCCAATCGTTTGAGGACGTGCTATCCTGCCATTGATAAGTAATCGCGCCTGCGCTGTTCGTTGCACTTGCTGTCAGGTTCGAAGCCTGTCCTGCATTGAGGTCAGTAACCCCTGCGATGCTACCGGAGATAGTTGACTTTGATATAACGACCATCTTTTTGCTATTGCTCACGGCGACTGTATCGGTCGCACAAAGATTAAGTGTTGAAATATTCACCGAAATAATATCTCCGTCTGCGAGACTGCTGTCTAAATAAAACGGGATATTGATGCCGACTGACGCACTATTTTTCTGCCATTGATATATGACGACTGCTCCCGTGTCTGATGCGCTCGCGGTGAAAAGGACAGGGGTTCCTGCGCAGATAGTATCAGCCGAAGAATTAATCATAACGGTGGGTGTATGCGAAGGATTTACCGTCATCGTGATCGTATTACTCACGCTCGGAATCATGCATCCTGTTGTACTTAGAAAAATCAGCGTCACCTGATCGCCATTCTGCATTGTCGCAGAAGAAAAACTATCCAGATTTTCACCGACATATAAACCATTCACCTGCCATTCGTAAGTCGGCGTGAGGGTGCCGGTCACCGGTAGCGCTTTAAAAAGCACATTGGTTCCGTCACAGATCACCGTATCTGAAGCCTGGATGGTGACAGAAGGTTTTGTTCCCGTAAGATGGATCGTAACCGAATTACTCGTGTCGGTTTGATAAACAAAACACGTATTATTGCCGGATAAAATGGCACGCACCTGATTGCCTTCGGTGAGCAAATTGGCAGTAAAGCCGGTACTATCGGGACCCGTCGCGTTACCGTTCAGTTCCCATGTAATGGACGGACTGCTGCCGGGATTGGAAACGACTGCCGAAAATGTCACCGGGCTCCCGTAACAAATATTTGAATCGGAAGCACTGATTGTGATTGTCGGTGGAACAGTACCGTTTACTTTCATCACAAACGTACTACTATACTGAGAGTCCACGATGCAGCGGAACAGAAAGCCGTTCCAGCCGTATGGAATATTGCTGAAGTACAAATTAGGCGCCTGGGTTCCGAAGAAATTAATGTTATCACCGATATTGATAAATGCAGTGTCGATGAATATCTGCCACTGGTAATGGCTGCCGTTAAGATCCGCGGTAATCTCGGAGCCCGATCCCTGACAAAGAGAAAAATGGATGGAGTCGCCCACGTTATTTCTGTATATCGCAAATTCACTGTTGCCTGTGTTGCTCACAACGATATCCGTTTTCCCGTCTGCGTTGAAATCTCCCGTGTTGGTGTAATAGGAATCAACGTTATCCGGATTATTGACAGGTTTATCAAAGCTGATGTTGCCCGGGGTGGATGTGTTTCTCGCGATTGAGAAAGTTCCGTTGCCGCCGCCGGTCGCGATATAGTCTGGCTTACTGTCACCGCTCAAACCCGCGACACAGGCTGCTCCCCCGATGCTGATCGATGGATAATACATAGGTGCTGCAAAAGAAATATTTCCGGGCGTGCTGGTATTTCTGAAAATGCAATAGAATTTGTTGTCATTGGCGAAAATGACATCGAGCTTTCCATCGTTGTCGATATCCGCCAGAGTTATAGAATTTGTTTGAGAAGCGGAACCGACGACCGGAAAATCAATATGGGGATCAAAGGAAATATTGCCCGGGCTGCTGGCATTGTGATAACAGGAAAGCGTGGATGCGGGACCGTTACCTTCCAGGGAAACCACATCGTTTTTACCATCTCCGTCCAGATCCCCGATGGCCAGGGCCCCTGCGCCAGCGGTAGTCAAAAGAGCTGCCGGCGCGGCAAAGGACAGGAATCCCGGTACGCTGGTATTTCTGTAAACTGCAATGCCATTGGAACTTCCGTAGGTTCCGGTAATGATATCATTTTTACCATCCATATCGATATCCCCTATTTTGACATCTGAAGTACTGGCGGGGCATTGCAGCAGGATCGGATTGTCAAAAAATATGCTTCCAGGTGAAGAGCCGTTGCGTCTCAGATTTAGATAAGGTTGGTTCGTTACGCTGATGATGTCCGGGCGGCCATCGCCATCCAGATCATCCATATCAAATTTCCCGGATCCCAGTGTAGGAATCATTCCAATTGCCCTTCCTGCATCAAATGAAAAATTATTTCCGCTGGTCGTGTTTCTGAAAATAATGATGGAATCGTCGGCATAGGTTTGAGTAATCGCGGTGATATCCGGCTTGCCATCACCGTCGATATCTTTTCCCATGATATATTTCGTATAAATATAATTCAGAGAGGAAAAACTGTAAACCTTTGTAAACGAATTCAGGGTAAAATTACTGCTGTCCGTGAACGTGATGTTGAATGGAGTTAATGAGTGTCCGGTCAAACCCGTAGTGGTATTGAGCACCGAAACTGGCTGATAACTCGCGCCAGACGGTAATTTGCAGGTTATCTGGGTTGTTGTGGAGGATGATATAGCCGCTCTGGTCGCGCCAAAATAAATTATATTGTTTGCGGGTGTTGGATCGAAGTTACTACCCGCCAGCGTAACCGTAGTTCCCACAGGGCCTGATGCGGGAGATAAGGAACTGATGACCGGAGGAGCCGAAACCGAAGGAGCATAATAGGTAAATCCGGGAAGAGAATAGGATCCGTGGATATCCGTCACCGTTATACTCCCTGTCGCGCCGGATCCCACTATGGCCGTGATCTCCGAAGGAGAGATAATGGTAAAAGAAGCGGCGGGAACGCCACCAAAACTAACGCTGCCGACAATACCGAGTCCTGATCCCATGATGGTTACCAGGGTGCCTGTGCTACCCGTCATCGTTGTAAAAGAAGTAATCGCCGGAAGATTGGGAACAATAAAGTATTGAATTTTCGTGGATGTATCAACGTTTGATCCATTACTGACGATCAGTTCAATGCTATCCGACTGATTTGATAAGGTATGCGTATAGGTTGTGTTATAATTCGTACTGACCAGAACCCCATTTACAAACCATTTATATTGATAACCCGGTCTTGAAAAATTATTCAGGTTCACCGTGCCAGTCTGGTTGACGCCCGTAGTATCGACACTGAAATAAGATTTCGGAAGGGGAGCTCCACCCCCGTCGGTAGTAATTTCGAGAAAGCCGTGACCTCCCCCCGACCAAAACTGGCTGCTATTAAAAAACCTCAGCTCAGTCAGATTGTACAGTAAATAGGAATAGTTGTTATCCCTCGGCAAAGGTTCCCAGACCCTGCCTGAATCCGACGTCTTGTACGTGTTGTAATTGTCACCATCCGCATACCCGGTGCTGTCATCCAGAAATTTCATTTTCGTGCAGGTGAACGGGTTGATGTCCGGATTATTTTTCTGCGTCCAGGAAACGCCACCGTTGGATGTATAAAATAAAGCCGCCGGATAATTAATCGACAACCAGCCTGTGGATCCAGAAATAAAACTAGCGTAATCTATCTTTCCCGGAGGAATGTTCAACTGCTGCCAGCTGCTGCCGCCATTCACAGTGCTCAGCAATTTCGGAGTCGCATTATTTGTACTAAACACGAACAGCGTATTATTGCCAACCGGTTCAATGAAACTAAAAAAGCTGTTGGGATCTTCGCGGATGCTAAACCATGTCCTGCCCCCGTCCCCCGTTTTGATGATCCTGTCCGCTTCGGTTGCAAATCCGATATTGGAATTCGTCGGGAAATACATATCTGTAATCCCCGCTGTTAACTGTTGCGCATTCAGCTGCGACTGGTAGACCAGTTTAAATGTATTCCCCTGATCGGTTGAGTAAAGTATCGCTGGCACAAATCCGTAGTTTCCATAAACGAGCAGGGTATCTGAACTAAAAGCCTGAACGCCGACTATCTGAAATCCGAAGGTCAGGTTAACAGAAAAACCGTTGTAATCAACATTAGAAGTGGTAATATATTTCTGCAGATAGGACCGTCCGCTGTCCGTCGTATATCCGACCCAGTTAGAGAAAGCCACAAAACCCTGAGCGGGATTATACATGCTGATTTTCATCACATCATTATCCGGATTCGTCGGGTCTACATAAATCTCGCGCATCTGCGCGTGTAAGCTCATGATGGCGAGCTCGAATAAGATCATGAGGGACCCGATTTTCTGTTTCATGCGGTGAAAGGAGATAGTAACTCATTAATACCTAAATTATTGCGCTATTAAAAAAAGTACTTTTCCAATACGTTTATGGTTTGGTTCAGGCCCTCCTTCCGGTTGATCCGTTCACCCATTTCGACCGAATTCTTTTGCATTTCGGGGATGGGGGTTTTTCCCTTACAAAGAAATTTCCCGCCAGCGGATCCTGGAGAAATCGTGAGGGAAATGTTTATTAACGAACACAACTTACAGGGATATTTTAGTCTTACACAATAAAATTTTTAGTTATTCCAGATTAACTTACAAAAATCTTCTTCGCAGCTTCTGCGCTTAGGTACACTTCTTTCTTTCCTTTCAATTCGACCAATACTGATTTGTCAAAATCCTGTATTTCTTTTACGGTTATTGTCTGATGAAGTCCGATACCCTGTTTCTCCAGGTAGCGTAAAAAATCGGCAGAACTATCTGAGACACTTGTGATCAGTATTTTACGATTCACTTCTGCTTCTGATAAAGGTTTTGATGCTTTGGCCGGCAGATGCCCGTTCGATTGCGGAATGGGATCTCCATGAGGATCGTATTTTGGAAATCCCAGAAACTTTTCAAGCCTGTCGGGTAAATCGTAATCCCTGATATGTTCCAGCTGCTCGGCAATATCATGCACTTCATCCCAGTTGTATCCAAGTTTGTCATGAAGAAAAACTTCCCAAAGCCGGTGCTTGCGCACAATTAAAACAGCTATTTTAAGTCCGCTTGAAGTCAGTACAGCTCCCTTACTCTTATCGTAATGGATAAGTTTTTTGTCTGACAGCCTTTTAAGCATATCTACAACAGAAGCCGGGTTGTTATCCAGTTCTTCGGCGATGGCCGTAGCGCTTACTTTACCATTTCCCTGCTTATCAAGATGATAGATGGCTTTCAGGTAATTCTCTTCTGATAAAGTCTGCGTAAACGGCTTACCCATGAAATAAAGGTAGTAAAGATTGGCTCAATTATAAAATTAGGCAAGACTAATTTTTAATATTGCATTTACCTAAATAATTTTATATATTTGGGCAAAAGATTCTGAATGGTATGAAGACCATTATGCTGATAGGCTGTATTTTTGCTAATAGTTCTTTAACTGCTCAATCGCGGATAATTTCCGGTGTAGTCATTGATACATTTTCTAAAGAATATCTTCCTTATGCCACTATATCCATCAATAACAAAATCGTAACAGCGAATGCCGAAGGTTTATTTTCGATTTCTCTTCCAGCTACAGCCCTGGATTTCAACCTCATTGTTTCTTATGCAGGATATGAATCAGATACGATAATAATTCATTCATTTCAGGATAATTATATCGTTGAGTTGGTTCCGTCAGTTAATAAGTTAAACGATGTAGTAGTTATAACCGGCGTAACCAAAGCCACTTCTATCAAAGAAAACCCGGTTCCAATAGTTGTTATTTCGGCTAAAGCCATTGATATGGCAACTGAAGAGAACATCATTGACGCCCTTGCTCAATCTGCGCCTGGTTTTAATAGTGTAAAGACCGGGCCCGGCGTTTCAAAACCCTTTATTCATGGCCTGGGATATAACCGGGTACTTACACTATATGATGGCGTACGACAGGAAAGTCAGCAATGGGGTGACGAACACGGAATCGTCGTTGACGATTATAATATTGAGCGCGCTGAAATCATAAAGGGGCCGGCCAGTCTGATGTATGGCTCCGATGCACTGGCAGGGGTTGTGAGCCTATTTCCGGTTATGTCATATAATACGCAAGGGAAATTAATAGGCAGATATACATCGGAATATCAAAGTAACAATGGACTAATTGGAAATGGGATGCGATTAATATATGGCAGTGAGCATTGGTCCTATGCACTCCGGGGCTCTTATCGTATTGCAAAAAATTATAATGATCCGATTGATGGTTGGGTATATAATACAAATTTCCGGACAACGAATGTTTCATTTAGTGCTCAATACAGAACTTCATCGGGGTTTACGACTCTGAATATTAATTTGTACGATCATAAACAGGGAATTCCAGACGGAAGCCGGGATTCACTGACCAGGCAATTCACAAAACAGATTTATGAAATTGGAGCCCAGCCGGATGATAATATTAAGCAAAGACCTTTGGTACCCTATGACTCATTGAATAGCTATTTATTAAGTCCGCTCCATCAACGAATCCAGGATTATAAATTCTATAGTAATAATCATTATGAAATCGGTAAAGGATTTTTGGACGGCCAATTGGCATTCACACAAAATCTGCGCAGGGAATATGATCATCCGACGGACCCTCTTCAGGCAGGATTATATGTCAGGCTCTATACACTAAACTATGGAATCAGGTATACAAACCAAATTTTTGAAGGGATAGAACTGACTTTTGGTATCAATGGCATGTACCAGAATAATAAAAATTTGAATGCAACCGACTTTCCGATACCAGATTTTACATTGCTGGATGTTGGTCCTTATATCTATCTGAGGAAAAAATGGCAACGCTGGACGATAAGCGGGGGTGTACGATACGACAACCGTTTTCTCAGAGGAAATAATTTTTATACAAAACAAGATTCAGCCACCGGATTTTTTAAACAGGTATTTTCTCAGGACACCACAGATTCATATTTGCAGTTCCCGGCTTTTAATAAAACGTTTGCAGGGTTTTCTTTCAGCGCGGGATTGACATACCTGTTAAATCAGCAGATTAGTTTAAAGGCAAATATCGCGCGGGGATTCCGTGCGCCTAATATTTCAGAGTTCGCCTCAAATGGACTGGATCCCGGCGCACACATATTTTATCTGGGAAACCGAAATGCCCTTCCGGAATTCAGTTTGCAGGAGGATGCAGGAATGGAGATGACTTATAATGACGTTTCTATTTACATCAGTGTTTTTAACAACTACATTCAAAATTATTTGTACGAATCGCAGGATGTAGACAGTCAGGGCAATCAGGTAGTAATTGTACCAGGAAATAAAACATTCAGATATGAACAATCTTCGGCTGAATTATTCGGGCTAGAGGCAACGGTGAATTTCCACCCTGAAATACTAAAGGGTTTCTCTTTTGACAATTCATTCTCTTTCATTAACGGTTATAACCTGAATCCTTCTTACAAGCATACGGGTGTAAATGGAGAATATCTTCCTTTTATGCCTCCTGTAAGACTTGTATCAGGAATAAGCCAGGAAATAAAAACTAGGTCATTTATTATTACTTCTTTAACTCTGAAATGTGTGGCAGACATTAATGCAGCTCAAAATCATTATCTGTCATTGGATCATACAGAAACACCAACTCCGGCATTTACTTTAGTCAATCTGGGTATTCTCGCAACGATAAAGTATAGTCAAAACTATTCTATGCAATTTCAGGTACAGGTAAACAATCTGATGAATATGGCTTACCAGTCGAATCAAAGCAGGCTTAAATATTTTGAATATTATACTGCATCTCCAAACGGGCATTTAGGAATTTATGGAATGGGAAGAAATATTTGTGCAAAATTGATTATGCCCTTTTGAAGAGCGTTTAAACATGATAAATGTAAATGGATACTATTAAGGAAAATAAAACAGGATGGCGAAAGGCAAAAATCAGCAATTCGTTACCTGAGGTCTTCTCATCTATCAACGTACCTAAAGGCGGAAGTTTTTGGAGGAAATTACTGGCTTTCTCCGGACCGGGTTTAATGGTTGCAGTGGGTTATGTGGATCCGGGGAATTGGGCTACAGATATTGCAGGGGGCGCGCAATTTGGATACACACTTTTATCGGTTATCCTGATTTCCAATTTTTTTGCGATCATATTACAATACCTCGCCCTTAAACTCGGCATAGCCACTGAGCGGGATTTGGCGCAGGCCTGCCGGGATCATTACAATCCTACAGTAAGTTTTTTCTTATGGATCCTGTGTGAAATCGCCATAGCAGCCTGTGATCTGGCTGAAGTCATCGGATCTGCCTTAGCGCTGAATCTTTTATTCCATATCCCACTTACATGGGGCGTAGCGATCACTGCATTGGATGTGCTGGTGATTCTTTTCTTTCAATACAAGGGATTCCGGTTAATTGAAAGTATTGTGGCCTCTCTAATTTTTGTCATCCTCGCCTGTTTTACTTATGAAATCCTGGCTTCGCATCCGGATTTTATTCCCATTTTAAAAGGTCTTATTCCCCGGCAGCAAATTGTTGTAAATCCTTCCATGCTCTACATAGCTATCGGGATCCTTGGCGCTACGGTGATGCCTCATAATTTATATCTCCATTCCAGTATTGTCCAAACGCGCAATTATGAACGCAACGAGACGGGTAAGAAAATGGCTATAAAATTTGCATCGATAGACAGTACCGTTGCCTTATTATTTGCTTTTTTTATCAACGCAGCCATACTTATAGTAGCTGGTGCTGCTTTTCATACTTCGGGTCATCAGGGTGTGGCAGATATCATGGAAGCACATAAATTACTGACACCGGTATTGGGAGCTACGTTTGCCAGCGTGTTATTTGCGGTTGCTTTATTAGCTTCCGGTCAGAATTCTACTCTTACCGGTACATTAGCCGGTCAGATCGTAATGGAAGGATTTCTGCATATCAGATTAAATCCATGGCTTCGAAGATTGATTACGAGGGGAATTGCAATCATACCCGCCTTTATCGTTACGGTCATCTATGGCGAAAAAGGGATAGCAAGTCTATTATTACTTAGCCAGGTAATTCTTTCCATGCAACTCAGCTTTGCAGTTATTCCTCTGATCATATTTACCAATGACTCTCGGAAAATGGGGGCTTTTGTAAACCGTTTATCAACCAAAATAATAGCGTGGATCATTGCATTCATCATCCTGGGATTGAATCTTTACCTTCTTTATAGGACCATTTTTTAGGTCCCCATGCTGTAAAAAATCCTTCAAATCCTGATATTCTGGCTTATGTAAAAACCCACCAGGTATCTGGTGGGTTCCATGTTTTACTGAGAAATTATTTAATAGTAAAACTTCCTTTCGGAAAATAAAATATCGTTTTCTTCCCACTTCCGCTGGTAAACATCATTTTACTAAAGCTGCCGGCCTTACCCACATAAGTGATCCTGTCTCCTTCTTTCATTTTTCCTGAATCAAAATACGACCCAAGCGGACAATTATTCAGATTATCACCTACGTCGTAAGTATAGGATGAAAAACAGACCATTTTCCTTGTAGTAATATTCGGATACTCATATCCGAATATTTTGTATTCCGCTTTTGGATTTGATGTAACAAAGAATTCTTTCGTTTTCTTATCAACATGAGCTACAGTTAGTGCGCCGGTCTGTGTTGCATTTTGTGATATGGCAGCGGACGAAATACTTAGAAATAAAAAAAAGGAAAGTATTCTGATCATAATAGGTAAATAAAAACGAGCTGTTAAATTTACTTAGAATATTATGCAAGACATATGCCAAAGAGTTCAATATCAGTGAGCTTATTCATGCCATCTTAGTCGATGCAATTAATTATCGAAAAATTACCTGGATTCATAGCGGAATTTACTGCATATTTAATATATTTTAGCTTAGCTTCTGGTAAAAAAAATTTACCTTTTGATTCATTTTTACATGAACCAGTCACTTTAATTGATTAAGCCATGTCATTCAGGAATCTTTCAGAGGATCAGATAAAATCATTTCATAAAGACGGGTTTGTAGTTATAAAAAGTTTTTGCAGTATACAGGAGACGGATAAATTATATGTTACTGCCATTGAAGACAGTTCCATTACTAAGAACGCACTGGATTTAAATGATTTGTCGGGTAAAAAAACCAAGCTCTCTCTTTGGTTTACACCGGGCAACGATGTATTTGGTTATCTGACCAGGAGTGAAAGAATGGTAAAAGCAGTTGCCCAATTGCTCGACAGCGATGCACCTGTTTGTCATTTTCATTCCAAATTAATGCAGAAGGAACCGAGGGTCGGAGGTGCCTGGGAATGGCATCAGGATTACGGATACTGGTATAAAAATCAATTCATGTATCCTGACCAGCTGATCAGTGTAATGATCGCATTGACCAGGGCAAATAAGGAAAATGGATGTCTGCAGGTAATAAAAGGTTCACATAAACTGGGAAGGGTGAATCATGGATTTTCGGGCGAGCAGGTAGGCGCGGACATGGTTATGGTCAACAACGCACTCCATACAATGGAACTGGTATACAGTGAACTGGAGCCGGGTGATGCGCTGATTTTTCATAGTAACCTTCTTCACCGGTCGGAAGCGAATCTCTCTCCGGATCCGCGCTGGTCCATCATTTCATGCTATAACTCTCAATCGAATCCTGCCTACAACGAAACTTCGCCTTCCTGGAAAGTGCCTGTCGAAATGGTTCCTGATGATGCCATATTAACCTGGAAGGCAGAATCATTCGCCCATGCAGATTTTCTGAAGAAGGAAAATGATCCGGCTCTTAAGGAAACTGGCTGGGAAAAAACTGTCAGCACGAATTTATAAGATCTTTCCCTGTAGTTAAAAATGACGCAACCTCTTTTTATTTAGCCACGTTCACATTTGATAGCTCCTGATTCCTGAACGCCGAATTCTCCATTGAAAAGCCGGCCATATATCCCATCGTTCCTTCTGCAGAGGACTCCTCTTTATTGTTCTTTATAAGCCACTTTTACCTTATGGTTTGAGTTGGGTTACTACTTATTATCTAACCAGACAATCTAAAACTTTTATTATGAACAATTTTATATCTGTCAAAAACCGGCAGAAGTCAATAAATATCAGAATGCTTTTGATTTTATTACCTGCTTTATTTATCGGGTGTCAGAAAATAAAAATCGATAAAAATGACCTGCAAAATTTTCAACAGGTAAACCTCGTCGCGAATAGCGCAGTGTATGCACCCGGATTGATTGTTCCCAGCCTGCAGAATGCATGGGGTCTGGCCTGGGCTCCTTCCGGGATTGCATGGGTTAATGCTCAAACAGGCCATGTAAGTGAATTATTCACGGGCGAAGGCGCCATTGTAAGGCCGCCGATAAATATTCCATCACCTACAGATACAATTGGCGGCACACCTACGGGTATTGTTTTTGCCGGGGGAGCTGGTTTTATGCTTGCCAACAAAAAGCCCGCCGCTTTTCTTTTTGTTGGAGATGATGGAGTCATATCCGGTTGGAACGGAGCAGACGGGAATAATGCGCAACGTATAGCTGATAATTCCGCTACTGCTTCGTATTTCGGTCTGGCTCTTTCAACCAATGCGGGATCTCATATGCTGTATGCTGCTAATTTCAAAACCGGAAAGATTGAAGTGTGGGACACTACATTTACACCGGTTGCCATGTCTTTTCACGATCCTGATTTGCCTGATCATTATTTTCCTTTTAATATTCAGGCTATCGGGTCCTGGTTATTTGTGATGTATGTCAAAGTGGGAGCAGACGGGAACGAAATTCATCAGGTGGGTTTGGGACTTGTAGATGTTTATAATACTGACGGCTCTTTTGTAAGAAGATTTGCCTCATTTGGTACACTGGATTCGCCATGGGGTGCGGTTATGACACCTGCAAATTTTCTGGACGATAAAGATATGGGGGTTGATGACAGCGGAGGGAAAGATAGTAAAAACAATCCGGGTCAATTTGATAAAGACAACCAACCTTTTATCCTTATCGGTAATTTCGGAAATGGTCATATCAATGTCTTTTCATTGGATGGTCAGTTTCTGGGACAATTACAATCACATAATAAAACGATTGCCATCGATGGATTGTGGGCTTTATCATTCGCTCCTGCAACGGCTACAACGATCGATCCGAAACGTCTTTATTTTACAGCAGGAGCCAATAATGAAACAGACGGCATCTTTGGATACCTGATTAAAAATTAAATCTTATCCTGATTATCTTTTGGTTTTTTAAGAAACGTGGACTGCAAAAGAAAGCAGTCCATGTTTCTTTAGGACGAGGCTTATGGTTAATATTGTCGGGAATTAATCCTGATATATGGAACCTTCTTTAGATAATTATTGGAGCCTGAGTCCTGAATCCGCTTTTAAACTACTTTCCAGTTCGGGAAATGGATTATCCGCCACGGATGCTGATTCACGTCTCCAGCAATACGGTACAAATACATTGAAGGCAAGATCAAATTCTTCAGGATTCATTCTTTTTCTTTCTCAATTTAAAAGTCCCATTACGATCCTGCTGATCGCAGCCGCCATACTTTCCATGGCATTGGGAGATTTAACCGATGCTACTATCATTCTGGTCATTATATTGATCAGCAGTTTCCTCGGTTTCTGGCAGGAACGTGGAGCAGCGAATGCCATAGAAGAGCTTCTGAAAATGGTCCAGATACGCTGTCGGATTCTTAGGGATGGTACTGAAAATGAATGGCCAATAGAAAAATTAGTTCCTGGCGATATTGTAGTTCTTTCAGCCGGAGATGTCATTCCGGGTGATAGTTTAATACTGGAGTCAAAAGAATTATTTATTGATGAAGCCGCATTTACGGGGGAATCGTATCCCGTTGAAAAAAATAGCGGTGTTATGCCGGTTGATACGCCCTTATCAAAAAGAACTAATTCCCTTTTCATGGGGTCTCACGTAATTAGTGGAAGGGCCAGGGCTCTTGTTATACGCACAGGCAGACTGACAGAGTTCGGTAAAATATCTGATCGCCTGCGCATCAGGCCATCTGAAACAGATTTTGAAAAAGGTATCCGGCGCTTTGGTTATATGCTGATGGAAATTACCCTGATACTTGTTATTCTCATATTTGCCATCAATGTTATTCTGCATAAACCAGCACTGGATTCATTTCTGTTTTCCCTGGCTCTGGCAGTCGGTTTAACACCCCAGCTTCTGCCGGCTATCATTACCGTAAACCTGGCCACAGGTGCCAGGGCCATGGCAAGAAAAAAAGTGATTGTAAAACGATTGTCTTCTATTGAGAATTTTGGCAGCATGAATATTCTTTGTTCTGATAAAACAGGGACTATCACGGAAGGGAAAGTAACAATAAAAGATGCGCTGGATATCAACGGAAATCATTCTGAAAAAACACTGAAGTTTGCAGCACTCAACGCTTCGTTACAACAGGGATTTCATAATCCTATTGACGATGCCATTTGCGCTAGTTATAAAGCACCCATTGCGTTATATACAGTCCAGTGTGAAATACCTTACGACTTTATCCGTAAAAGACTCAGCATACAGGTCAGGAATGATAAGGAAAATTTCGTTGTCACAAAAGGTGCACTTAATTCCATCATAGAAATTTGTGACAGAGTTGAAACTGAAAATGGGGAGTTGGTATCCATAGATCTTAAAAAGGAATTTATTTTAGATCAGTACCGAAAATTAAGTGAAGCAGGTTATCGTGTATTGGGAATTGCATATAAGATCACCAGCAATGAAACCGATTTTACGAGAGACCAGGAAAATAAAATGATTTTCCTTGGATTCATTACCCTGTTTGATCCTCCAAAAATTAATGTGCATGAAACGATTGCAAAACTGAAGCAGTTAGGTGTTCAGCTAAAACTCATAACGGGTGATAATGCACTTGTTGCAGAAAGCATTGCAAAACAAATTGGAATTACCGATCCGGTTATTCTTACTGGCCTCCAACTTCGTCAGATGTCAGATGGAGCTATTATGCAGCAGGGAGCAAAGGCTGATATTTTTGCAGATGTTGAACCTAATCAGAAGGAACGTATCATACTATGTCTTAAAAAAGCAGGTAACGTAGTTGGATTTATGGGCGACGGAATTAACGATGCACCCGCACTTCATACTGCTGATGTGGGAATCTCAGTTAATTCGGCAGTGGATGTTGCAAAAGAGGCGGCAGATATCGTTCTTCTTGATCAGGACCTGGATGTTTTGTCCCAAGGAATTGTGATCGGTCGTAAAACTTTTACCAATACCATGAAATATATATTTATGGCAACAAGCGCTAATTTCGGAAATATGTTCAGTATGGCAGGCGCTTCTTTATTCCTTCCGTTTCTGCCATTATTGCCCAAACAAATACTTCTCACCAATCTCTTAACTGATTTTCCTGAAATGGCGATCGCGACAGACCGGGTGGATGATGCATCCATTGCAAAACCTCATCGCTGGGATATCCGGTTCATCCAGCGATTCATGCTTGTCTTCGGACTTTTAAGTTCGGTTTTTGATTACCTGACATTTGGAGTATTATTATTTTTCATGAAAGCCGGGGAAAAAGAATTTCAGACAGGATGGTTTGTAGAATCAGTCGTTTCTGCTACCCTGATCGTTTTGGTGGTACGTACAAAACTTCCTTTTTTGAAAAGTCTCCCGGGTAAATATTTATCAATTGCTACTTTGCTTATCGTAATTACCGTATTGGGACTTCCCTTTTCACCCATAGCGGGACTTTTTGGTTTTAGCAGGCTTCCCTGGAATTTCTACGGCTGGATGATTCTTATTGTTGGTGCATACATCGGTTCAGCCGAAATCCTAAAACAGTGGTTTTACAGGAAATTGAAAAATAATCAGTGAAGGGACTTGTTTTTAAATATTGAAGGAAATCTTAATTTATCAGGTATTGCTCAATAATTATCATTCATATACGATATTTTTGCCTCGCCAAACTAATGCGCTTAAATCGGGTTCTGATTTAATGAAAACTAAACCTGTAAAAACTCTTGTAATTATGAAGAGATTGCCCGCCATAATATTTGTGGTAATATGTCTTAGTGCCTGCCATTCCAAAACTGACTATGAAAAAATATTCAACAACCCGGATCTCTATTGCAGTACGGTTCATGAACTGAATACTATTGTGATGGGGAATAATTTCTCGCCTATCGTTGCATCCAGAAATTATTTATATGCTGCTGTTGCCGGATACGAAGTGGTCGCCGCCGGTCATCCTGATAAATATATCTCCCTTGCCGGCCAGTTGCACGGTCTTGGTGCTTTACCAAAACCACCCGAAGGTCAAAAAATAGATTATGAGTTCAGCGCTTTGCTGGCATATTGTAAATTAGGGGAATCCGTTACTTTCCCGGCAGGCAGTATGAAGTATTATACTGACAGTTTGAAAAATCTGGCAACCGATCATGGAATGCCTTCTGATATCCTGGAAAATTCAATTGCATTCAGTGATACCGTTGCGTCTGTTGTTATGAACTGGAGCCGGCATGATAATTATCTCCAGACAAGGGGAGCCACAGAATATGAAGTGAAAGATTCTCCCGGCCGCTGGGTTCCAACTCCGCCTGCTTATTCTCCTGCAGCAGAACCTCACTGGAGAGAAATCCGTTTCCTGGTAATTGACAGCGTTAATCAATTTATGCCTGAACCTCCTTACACATTTAATGTAACTGATAAAAACAGTCCATATTATAAGGAAGTGAAGCTGAGTCAGAATGTGGTTGACAGTTTAACCGACGAACAGGCCTGGATTGCCGACTTCTGGGATGATAATCCTTTCAAATTAAATGTTTCCGGTCATTTAATGTTCGGTACCAAGAAATTCTCTCCCCCGGGTCACTGGATGGGAATCGTTGGGATTGCTGCCATGAAATCCGGTGCTGATTTCAATGAAACTGTATACGCATATGCAAAAACTTCTATTGCTTTATTCGATGCTTTCATCCAATGCTGGAATATAAAATATACTTATAATACCCTGAGGCCGGAAACCGCTATCAATAAATATATTGATCCAAACTGGAGACCTCATCTTCAGACGCCGCCGTTTCCTGAATATACCTGCGGACATTGTACCATTTCAGCTGCAGCTTCAGAAGCACTGACAAGTGTTTTTGGAGATCATTTTGCCTACACAGATTCTACTGAACTGGAATTTGGAATAAAAAGCAGGTCATTCAAATCTTTCAGGGATGCTGCGCTTGAAACTCAATATTCCCGTTTTTATGGAGGAATACATTATAATTATTCCTGTGTGCGGAGTAATGAAATGGGGGCTAAACTTGGAAGTCTTGTTGTGGAACGTCTTAAGATGAAAAAATAATTTGATTGATATTCTTAGATATCGCTTTTATTCATTTGAATACTCTTTCAAAAGAGTTTTAATGTCGGATTCAAGCTTTGATATACTTTCCTTATTTGTTCCGTCGTAAAAGCCCCTGATTCGTCTTTGTCTGTCCAGCAGCGTCACATATTGAGTATGGATGAAATTAGAACTTCCGGAATCCGCAGCTGCCAACAGATAATCCCGGGAAGCCATTTTATAGAGTGCATTTTTATCGCCGGTTAAAAATTCCCAGCCGGGTGTGCCTGCATTATATCGCTGCGCATATTTCTTCAATACTGAAACAGAATCCCTCTCCGGATCTACCGTATGTGATAAAATCATGAATCCTGTGTCCTGTTTAAACTTTTTATATACTTCATTCAGATTTTCATTCATCCTGGGACAAATGGAACGACAGGATGTGAAGAAGAATTCAACCAGGGTAACCTTGTTTTCCACTGATTTTTCGTTTATCTGTTTCCCGTCCTGATTTACAAATGAAAATGCTCCTGCCATATGTCCAGGTTCTCCCAGTACAGGCAGTTTATTTTTTGTAAAAGCGTTGGAAAGCATCCAGAATGAGCCAAGTATAAATACTGTAATTATTGTTATTGCTGAAATCCTTGATGAAATAGTAAGTTTTTCCTTTTTTCTATTCTTCATTTTCTATTTTAATCATGTTAAAGTTAATATGAGTGCTTCATCCTTCTTAAAAATTATTTTATAAAAAAATTGCAAATACCAGTTTAGCGAAAAATGGCGTTCCGGAAGTATAATTTATATCATCCACAGGACTGGTTTCGTTTTTCAATCTTGAAACAACTTCAAATTGTTCTTCCCGCCATTTTACATTGAAGAGATTTTGGATCTCAATGCTGAATTCGAATTTCTTTTTTGTATAGAAAGCTGTAAGATCTGTAACAAAATATCCTTTCGCTATTAAAGAATTGTCCGTGTTGGCTGGCCTGTTTTTCATATACCTGTAACTGAGACCACCATTGATTCCATTCGGGAATTTATAATTCAATCCGCCGGCGCTGGATAATGGAACAGCCAGCGGAATATAATTGCTGCCCTTTGGCGCCTGAATATCCCTTGCATAAGCATAATTGATATCTATAAATGCGTAAAGCCAGTTGTTGAACTGGTAGCGTGCTGAAAAATCGATTCCTTCCCTCCTGGTTTTATCTCCCGGATCGAGGGTTCCTTCGTCTCCATTATATACAAATTCCTGCTGCAGATAAAGATACCACAAGGCTGCGTTAATGAATAAATGGGCAGCCGGTTTCCAGTTCAATCCCAGATCAATTCCATCAGCGGCAGGCAATATTTCCTGACCTTGGTTCGCAACAACAACCCTGGCATCATTTGAATGGAATCCTTTTCCGGTTTTCATATAGATCTGGAGAAAAGAATTGACTGTATATTCCACATTCAATTTAGGGCTCAAAATATATTTACTTCTGGAAGGCATCGACAGATTGAGTTTGTCTTCATAGTTAAAATAAAGCCCGTCCATGCGGAGGCCTGCATTAAACAGCCAATGCCCGATACGGAAATTTTCATCGACATATGCATTCAAAGTATTTTCATTTATATTTCCCAGTTCCAGATAATCAAGCACTTCAAATTTATCATTGATATGAGACAGCTCACTGTTATTTATTTTATTTACCTGGAGCCCGATACCGAATGAAGATGTCAGATCAATACTATTTTTGAAATAGGCGTGGTTAATAATCTTTCCATTATATCCGTATAAGTTTCTGGATTCCGCCTGGCGGAGACGGTCCCCATTTATACTGTCCTCCGCGAAGAAAGTATCATTGTACCTGTGATTGAAATGGTACCATGAATAATAAAACTGGTTCTGCATATACCAGGTATTTGCAAGGGATGATGTGAGTTTTGCGATGATATTAGTTCGGCCTGTATAGCCACCCTGGAGACTGTCGATATATCCAAACCGGCCGATCAGCCCTTCCTCAACTGCTCTTGAAGGTATTTCTCCTGAGGAGCGCCATTTACTGCTGTAAGTTGAAAGAGTAATTGTCAATTTATCTTTTGTATCAAGATTCACATTATATTTTCCAAAAAGATTCAACCTGCTCAAATGCTGAGGCCAGTCGAACGGACCGTCTGTATAGGCGGCTTCGCCGGAAATATAGGCGCTTTCTCCTTTTTGTTTTGCCTTATCACTTAACAAATTGATCATGGCTAATGCGCGTCCTGTATTAAATTGTCCGGCTTCCATTTTGACGGTAGATTTATCAAGTATATCTGCGGTATGAAATCCAACATACCCTGCCGTGGTAAAATCGCCATGTTCTGCGTAATAAGGTCCCTTTCCAAATTCGTAGGAAGTAACCAGTTCGGGGATCAGAAAATGAAGATCTGAATAACCCTGTCCATGTATTTGTGAAACGAGATTCAGCGGCATATCATCGACTGAAACATTTATATCGGTTCCATGATCTGCATCAAAGCCCCTGAGGAATATATGTTCAGCTATTCCTCCGCCATGATGTTGTCCTAAAAATAATCCAGGTACAAGACGCATCAGATCCTGCGCAGAATTAATTGGTCGTATATGCAGATCGATTGCACTCAGTGTTTGAAAAGTTGCATTGTTCGACTGCGGGGTAATTGTAACTGATTGAAGATCCACCGGACCTCTGTTCATCTGAACTACCATCGGTTTTTTGATTTCAGAAACTGCGAGCGATAATGGCCGGTATCCAATGATAGATATATTCAGGGAATCTACAGATGTAGGGATTGATAACTGAAAGTATCCATCTTTATCACTGGTGACCGCATTACCTCTCCCACCCTGACTAATAACAGCATATTGCAGAGGTTCTCCATTGGTTTTATCAAAAATATTCCCATGAACTATTCGTTGGGAAAGACCAGCAACGTGGAATGATATTAACAGAAGGATGAAAATAATTTTCATTCTGACTATTAAATTAAAATAAATAGATGACAGGGTTCTCAGAACAGAGGACCGAACGACAAATAATGTCCTTATGCAATGGGGGGATGAAAGATATTTCCTGCGAACTGACTGGAAATAAAAGGAACATAAAAATGAAAAACAAATACCGGAGATTCTTCCAGGTTAAATGCAAGAGGATCATTTACCGGAACTACTAAATCTGTGACAAGATTTTTTATGGAGCCTTTTTGGTCTCCGGGTTCCCTGCTTTCATTGGATTTAGCTAATTGTTTATTCAGATAACATTTACCAGCGCAATGTATTTCAGGTTTTAACCTGTTTTCACAAAGATTATTGGTAATGAAACTTTTATTAAAAGAATAATCCAGCACTGAAATAGGCATTGCCATTATCCTTGCCAGCATGATAAATGCTAGGAAGACTGAAGAAGAATGATGAATAAATTTATTCATTCTGACAGCAAATATATGTAATACAAAATATAATAATTTTAATAAAATATTTATAACTGTATGATTTTAAAATGGTGGCAATGTTCTTCTTTATTATCAGCCTAAGAAATAAGTAATTCAAACAAAATCACTCCAACTTTGTATTATAATACAAACCCACAAAACCGGGTCTTCAATCTTTAAAAAATACAATCATGGATCACAATACAGTATCAGTTAAAGTAGCCCTGAATGCCTGGCAAACAAATATTGACCGTTGTACCAAATTAATCAATGGATTGTCAGACGATCAGCTGTTAAAAGAAATTGCCCCTGGAAAAAACAGGGGTGTTTATCTTATTGGTCATCTGGCTGCGATTCATGATGTACTTCCTGAAATTTTGGGCCTTGGCAGGAGGGCAAATCCAATTCTTCAACCCACTTTCATTGATGCACCGGATAAGACCATTGATAAAATTCCTTCTGTATCCGAATTAAGACAGGTATGGACATCCGTGCATGAAAGATTGAAAAATGAATTTTTGAAAATGACTCCTGAAGCCTGGTTTGTAAGACACGAATCCATGTCAGATGCAGATTTCGAAAAAGATCCTACACGCAATAAACTGGCGGTTTTAGTAAACCGGACCAACCACCTTTCCTATCATTACGGACAATTAATTCTGTTAAAATAGTCCGTGCTATCTTCGCCAACGCTAATTTACAAATCATGAAAAGAGTCGCAATCACCGGATTGGGTTTGCTTAGCCCGTTGGGTAATTCTGTAAATGAATTCTGGCAGCATATTGTTGACGGCAAAAGTGGTGCGGGACCTATTACTAAATTTGATGCGTCCAAATTCAAAACAAGGTTTGGATGTGAAGTGAGGGGATTTCATCCGGAAGATTATTTTGAAAAAAAAGAAATAAAAAAATACGATTTATTTTCACTCTATGCCATGGTTGCCAGTGATCAGGCGCTGAAAGATGCGCAACTGGATACTTCAACCATGAAAGATGAAGAGCTTTATGATATAGGTGTTATCTGGGCTTCAGGCAATGGTGGAATCGGAACTTTTGAAGAACAATTGAAAGAATTTTATGCAGGTGATGGAACGCCGCGTTTCAATCCTTATTTTATTCCAAAAATGATTGTTGACATCGCTGCCGGCGCTATCTCTATCCGTCATCGCCTGCATGGTCCAAATTATTGTACGGTCTCTGCCTGCGCTTCTTCCAATACCGCTGTCATCAATGCATTTGATACGATCCGGTTAGGGAAGGCCACCATCATGATTGCCGGAGGTTCTGAGGCTGCAATAACACCTTCTTCCGTAGGAGGCTTCAATGCTTCCCAGGCTCTTTCTAAAAGAAATGATATTCCTGAAACGGCCTCCAGGCCATTTGATATTGAGCGGGACGGGTTTGTGATTGGCGAAGGTGCAGGCGCACTGATCCTGGAAGAATGGGAACATGCAATAGAAAGAAACGCAACCATTCATGCAGAAATGGTTGGAGGCGGAATGGCTGCTGATGCATATCATTTAACGGGAACCCACCCCGAAGGTCTCGGCGCAAGGCTTTGTATATCCAGGGCTTTAAGTGACGCCGGGCTTGCTCCAGGTGATATAGATTATATAAATGCACATGCCACTTCAACAGGAATCGGAGACATCAGTGAAATGAAAGGAGTAGAAAGAATATTCGGCGATCTGCCCGTTCTTATCAGCGCGACCAAATCCATGACAGGTCATCTTTTGGGCGCAGCGGGCGCAGTGGAAAGCATCATCAGTATTTTATCAGTCAAACATAATATCGTCCCCGCCACCATCAATACGAAAACGATAGACGAAAAAATTCCCCCGGGGCTGAATATCCTGATTGGTAAATCAATTCACAAAACTGTGCATTACAGTTTGAATAATACCTTTGGTTTTGGGGGACATACAGCGAGTTCCATTTTTAAGAAACATTCCGGGTAATCGTTGACGGTTGGCGGTTGGCAGTTTCTCACTCCCATACTCCCATACTCCCATACTTTCCTCAGTCGTCTCCCTGATCTTCTGTCAGATCATTGTGATCATCTCCACCCAGGCTGTAATAATTATTTTCTTCATCCTCTTCGCCAATCGCTTCGTCTGCATCATCCAGCTCACTGCCCGGCACATCCTCGTCCCCAATTGGGGTAGGGTTTTCTTCAGCCAATGGTAATTTTTTTTCCTTACTGAAAATATCTTCCTTTTCGGCATAATGAGGATAGCCTGGAAATTTAGATTCATCTTCATCCTTTAACGGTGATTTCTTTTTCTTGATCATTTTATATTTTTTTATAGAAGTGAATCCTGAAAATTATTATTTAATGAATTATATCAATATGCTTTGAATGAATCTGTTAATCTATTTTCAGCAAAGTTCATGAATGTTTTGGAGATCCAATCCGCATAATTTCATAAATCATGGAAAAATATACCTTAAAAATGCCTTATATCTAAGGGTAAACCCTTCAATGATGAGTTTTCGCTGCATCGTTTTATCAAAATATATTCCTGACTAAGTGTTTACCCTTAGTATGATTCCATAATCATGTTATTTTCATCAGCCTACATCTAATCAAGTACACTTCAATGAGCAGTCTTCTTTGATGTTTAGCTCAGGCCCAAAGAGCTGCAAGGTCTTTTTCAACTTATTAAAAGGCATCTGTATTCTTAGTAAGCAGTCTTCCCGATTAACGGAGCTGCAGGGTTTACCTCAACGATGGATGCCTTGGAAAGAACTTTGAAAAGCGTAGCACTGATAGTTATTCATTTTCGTAGCCAGAATAAAATATAAAGGCCTCTCCCTAGAGCCTTTATATTTTATTCCGCTCAGCCAACCAGACCAATCTCATATTCGACCCGATTTGTCCATACGTATCTTATACGACTTAGCAGGTGTCTGGATATTTTAATAATCGCTTTATTGGCCACCATCTTCCTGCAATATTTTTTGTATAAGTGCAGCATGGCCGGATCTTTTCTAATGATAACCCAACTGCTCTCCACTATGGCCGTTCTCAGGTAACTGTTACTTCGATGCGTAATACCCTTTACCATTGTTCGATCTGCAGAGCTTGCAGTATCGGGAACAATACCCGCATAAGAGCATAATTTGTCCAGGGTTTTAAACCGTTTCATGTCCTGCAGTTCGGTTATAATGACCATAGAGTTTAACAACCCGATCCCTGGTATACCCTGTATCAGTTTTTGTAACGGAGCAAAAGATTTTTGCGTTGATAGTTCTCTTAACTGCTTTGTCATATTACCCACAAGCTTTCTGATTAATAAATATTCTTCCAAGGCAGTGTCCAATGCCTGACGCAACAGCGGCGTTAGTCCAGGTAAGGCTTTCAATGATTCTATGAACCTGTGGCTCCAGTATTCATTTGGCTTATCCATTTCTAATTTCAATCCGCTGAACATCAGAAAACCCCATATTCTGTTTTTGCATCGCGTCTGATCACTAACCAGCCGGATGCGCTGACGTACTAATGTACGGGCATGTTCCATTTTAATGGAAGGCACATAAATGGGTCGCAGCATATTATTAGATAAATGCCTGCTTATTTTACGGGCATCAATTCGATCACTTTTACGTTTCTTGTCCTTATCTGTTAAAGGAACATCGGCGGGGTTGACTACCATGCAACTAACCCCCGATGATTTCAAAGAACGCTGTATCCCAAATCCGCTAAATCCCGCTTCATAGGCCATTTTAAAAATTGCCCCCGGATATCTTTTTTGTAAGTGTTTTAATAGCAGCTCTTCGCTTGGATCCTGACTGTAATCTTCCAGTTCAAA
>Ga0206912_1061_pt1 | contig 33064 bp, 30 predicted proteins | sample Alteio_BWOrgHeat_75_FD_152933 | JGI IMG/M metagenome (GOLD analysis project Ga0206912, IMG submission 152933) | Enriched cells from forest soil in Barre Woods Harvard Forest LTER site, Petersham, Massachusetts, United States -... | ecosystem: Environmental > Terrestrial > Soil > Temperate forest >... | reverse complement strand
ATAAGCTGGCCATAACACCCGGGCAATTATTATGGGATAAGGCTAAACTAACATTCAGTATCTCTGACCTGAAAGGGCTAAAAACCAACCCGGTTATAAGGTTGGGTGGCCAATTTTTGCAGGCTGAGCCTGTTTTTAATGAAAAAGGATTGTTCAGTAACGGACTGCAGGTTGCTATTAACCTCACGGCAACAAAGGATAAACCGGTTCCGTTCGATTTTGACCTTGACCTGAAAGGCAGCGGAGGGCTCAGCTTTTTACATACGGGCAAAACTACCGATGTTGAAGTGAGCGGTAACTGGAGCACACCAAGTTTTGATGGCCGTTATTTACCCGATTACCGAAAAGTTGACGATAAGGGATTTACGGCGAAATGGCGGATGCTTTATTATAACCGTCCGTTTGCGCAGGAATGGGCGGCTGATGATACTATATTGAATGATATGCACAAACACGCAGACGCGATATTTGGCGTAAAGCTAAAAGTACCGGTTGACCAGTATCAAAAAACCATGCGCACGGGCAAATACGGCATATTAATTATCCTGCTAACCTTTATATCACTGTTTCTGACAGAGTTGATCAGCAAGCAAAAAATACATGTATTTAATTATATACTCATAGGCGTAGCCATGGTTATTTATTACACTTTGCTGCTTTCTTTTTCTGAACAGGTTGGGTATAATTTCGCCTATCTCATTGCTTCTGTATCAACTATAACCCTTATCGCTGTTTTTACCGTATCGTTGCTGAAAAATAAAATGGCGGCGCTGTTATTCACGGCTATACTCGCTGTATTTTATATTTTCATATTCGTCATTATCCAACTGGAAGATCTGGCATTGCTGATAGGCAGTATAGCTTTATTTATTATCATCTCCGCGTTGATGTATTTCTCGCGGAAAATTAACCTTGATAAAAATTGAAAACAGAGAAATTTACTATAAAAACTCATGTCATTTCGATAGAGCAGAAAGGGAAAGGTGAGAGGGCGCGAAAGAGAAATCTTATACGCTGTGCATGATGTATAAGATTTCTCTCTATCGTTCGAAATGACAAGTGGAATAAGGTTTGGATAATGCCTACGCAGCATCCGAAATATATTTCACCAAACAACGCTTGGCTACAGGCAGCAGGGTTTGTTCCAGCGGAAAGGTAATATCGCTATGCACATAATAAACCGCCGGGTTGGGCAAGTGCTTATTATGGCGTATCAGGTTTAGCTTTATGGCTTCGGGTGTGTTGGCCAGGTTATGCTCATAAGTATCTATCAGTTGTATGTTTATGCCGCGGTATTGGGCATCCTTTTCTTCGAAAATGGTAAAATGGTACTCGTACAGGTAATTGGTGCGCTCCCTGCCGTTACGGAGCGAGAAATAGCCGTCATACGGCAGCAGGGGCATTATGCCAACCGGGTCAATGTTGAGGCGGCTTTCCACAAAATCATATATCTCGCGGCCGGTTTGTATGGCAGGGTTCATTTTAAGCAGGGCATAGGCAATAATTTGTTCTATCTCGTGCATGGTACTGTCGTCTTCCACGATTTTTTTGTAGGTGAGCTTTACGGCGGCTATATCGGCCTCGGTTAAACGCTGCGGGAAAGCATTTTGCAGCGTAACTTTATTTTGTTTAAAATGGATGAGGTTATTGTAATGAAACACCAGGTCGCTCAGGTTGGGGTATAGTTTGCTCTTGTCGAAATGGCGGTTTATTTCCTGCAGATAATCTAAAAGTACATATTTTTTATACTCAAAATCTATCGAGCCTTCTATAAACCAGTTAATGCCTAATGATTTCATATTTAATTATCCTTCTCTTAAAACACCCCCCATAAATGGCGGATGCTACCTAAAGTGATCGATGCGTTAAATTAAACAAAAATGAGCAATTTTGCAATATGCCTTACGGAACCCTTTTTTTAATACCCGTACCGCTTGCCGAAGAGGCTGCGGCCAAAACCTTTACACCCTACCTGGTTGATACCATAAACAGTATTAAAGAATACATCGTTGAGAACGAAAAAACAGCGCGCCGCTTTTTAAAAGAAGCGGGATTAAAAACCCCACAAAACGAACTCATTATCCATGATTATGGTAAACATAACCGCGGCAGCAGCCTTAAACCCTATTTTACCGGCTTGCAGGCCGGTAATAATGTAGGGCTGATGAGCGAAGCGGGTTGCCCCGGCATTGCCGACCCGGGCGCCCAACTAATTGCCGAAGCGCATAAGCGCGGCATAAAGGTTGTTCCGCTGGTGGGGCCAAGCAGCATTTTGCTGGCGCTCATGGCTTCTGGGTTTAACGGGCAAAGTTTTGCCTTCCAGGGATATTTACCTATTGATAAGGCCGACCGCAGCAAACGCATCAGGGAACTTGAAGGGCTAGCCGACAGGCTCAATCAAACGCAAATATTTATTGAAACGCCATTTCGTAATAACCCGTTATTGGAAGAGTTGTTAAAAACCGGCCACCCAAAAACCAAACTTTGCATAGCCTGTAATTTAACCGGGGCCGATGAGTTTGTGCAAACCAAAACCATCGCCGAATGGCAAACCAACATACCCGATCTGCATAAAAAGCCAACCATTTTTGTTTTATCACGTTCTGTATAAAATGTTAATCACCGAGCAACATACCAAAGTATTGATAGTGGGCGCGGGGCCGTCAGGACTCATGATGGCGGCACAGCTATTAAGGCATGGCGTTATGCCGGTTATTATTGACACGAAGCAGGGCCCTACCGACCAATCGAAAGCTTTAGCGGTTCAGGCACGTTCCCTGGAAATATACCGCCAGATGGGGGTGATCGACCAGGTTATTAAGAATGGCAAGCAAGCGGGCGGTATAGTTTTTAACCGGGATGGCAAGAAAATGGCCTCTTTATCTTTTGCTGATGTGGGCAAAGGGCAAACGCTGTTCCCCTATGTATTTTTATACCAGCAAAGCAAAAACGAGCGCTTGCTGCTCGACTTTTTAACCCAGAACTGCTGCCCGGTTTATTGGAACACAACTTTAATATCGCTAAAGCAAACCGCACAGCAGGCCGAAGTACAACTGCAAACCGGGACAGAAACTGTTACACTAACCAGCGACTGGCTGATCGGCGCCGATGGCCCCCATAGCGTCGTGCGCAAACAATTGCAAATTCCGTTTAACGGTGATACTTATACGAATGAGTATTACCTTGCTGACGTGCAACTGGATAATAAACAACTCGCCGGCGACAAGGTACAACTCTACTTGTCGGACAAGGGGCTCGCGGGATTTTTCCCGTTGCCGGAAGATAATTGCTTTCGTATTATTGGCAATTTGCCCGGGGGAATGGTAGCCGCTGAAGATATGAAGCTGGAAGAAGTATTGCCTTCCTTAAACACGGTTACCGGCCTGACAATGAAAGCAGTGCGCAACAACTGGTTTACTACCTATCGCCTGCACCACCGTATGGCCGATAGTTTCAGGCAGCAGCGTTGTTTTTTAGCGGGCGATGCCGCGCATATTCACTCGCCGGTTGGCGGCCAGGGCATGAACACCGGCTTGCAGGATGCTTATAATTTAGGCTGGAAACTGGCAGGCGTAGTAAATGGCCGGCTAAAAGAAGCCATTTTAGATACCTATGCCGTTGAGCGTATGCCCGTAGCTAAAGGGTTATTGAATACTACGGATAATATTTTCAAGGTAGTGATGTCGGCCAGTTGGCTGGCCACGTTTTTTAAAAAATGGCTAATGCCGCGAATGCTGAAATTTGCCTGGAGCAGGAAGGGCTTGCGCGAATTCTTTTTCAACAGGGTATCGCAAATATTTATTAATTACCGGCATAGCGCTATAAGCCTGCATTTAAGCGACGCCAAAATGGTCAAAGCAGGCGATCGCCTGCCCTACCTGAAAATATTTGACGAAAAGAAGCAGGAAGAAACCGATCTGCATGAATGGTGCGGCAATCCGGGTTTTACATTGATCATTTTAGGGAAACTGCCGGAGCTTGACCTGTTTGCCCTTGCCAAATGGATAACACAAAACTATGGTGCGGGTCTGAATTTTTTTTACCTGCCGCCATCTGCCAAAAACGAGGAGGTGTTTAAAAAATTTGAAATAAAAGGAGGCAGAAGTAAAGCCTTAATTGTTCGCCCCGATATGCATATAGGGCTCATTAATGATGCCATAGATATGGAGATAATGGATAATTATTTGCAAAATATAGCAGGATTAAATAAGGCGCCGGGGGCCTAAAAAGCATTTAAATGAAGAGTATTCACCAAAGGATAAAAAAAAATATTTTATTTATAATCGATATCATTTATCCCTTATTTAAAAATTTCCTCTCTTTACAAACGTTCAGATACGCCGCTTGCGGTGGTGTAAACACATTGCTTGATATTTGCCTCTTCAGTATTAGTTATAATTTGATAATCAGAAAACACGATGTTACAATTGGCTTTATTACCATGAGCCCCCATATTGCATCATTGTTCTTAGCTTTTTGCATTACCCTGCCTACCGGTTTTTATCTTAACAGGTATGTAGTTTTCCAGCAATCGGGTTTGCGCCGCCGCAGCCAGTTATTTCGTTACGTTTTAGTAACGCTTATTTGTATTGTCCTTAACTACATCCTACTTAAAATATTTGTCGATTACCTTGGCTGGTACCCCACTCCCTCAAAAATACTTACTACTTTTTTTGTGGTCGTTTTCAGTTACACAAGCCAAACCTTTTATTTTTTTAAGGCGAGCGTTACCGATAAAAATTTGAAATATTGATCATTGCCGTTTCTTAAATGCGATCAACCGTGAATAGTTTCGGTTTTACCATAGTTTTTTATCACCTGCGCTTCATAGGCTAAAAATTCTTTCCAGCGTTTTTCTACGTTAATATTTTCAGCATATTTTTTGGCAAGGTTAATAAACAGGGTATAATGTGTGGCCTCGCTTATCATTAATTCATGGTAAAACGTGGCAAGCTGTGGATCGTTGATATTTTCTGACAATACCTTAAAACGTTCACAGCTTCTTGCCTCAATCATTGCCGAAAACAGCAAACGGTCAATTAACTGTGCTTCCCTGCCGCCGCCAATAATGATAAACTTACGCAGTTCGTTCACATAATCATCCTTACGTTCGCGGCCCAGTATATAGCCACGCTGCAAAATAATTTCATGAACGCGCTTAAAATGGTCCATTTCTTCCAACACCAGGTCGGTCATTTGCTGTACCAGGTCGCTAAGGTTTGGGTTTTGAACAATTAATGTGATGGCATTGCTGGCAGCTTTCTGTTCACAATAAGCATGGTCGGTAAGCAGTTCTTCAATATTGCTTTCCACTACATTTTTTACCCATTTAGGATCGGTGGGTAGCTGCAGTTTTAGGATGGTTTTTTCGCTCACGACGTAAAGGTAATGGTTAATCTTCGTCGGTAAAAGCGGGGTTGTTGGTTATTGAACGGGCATGGTGATGTATAGTAAGGATTTCTAACACATCTTCAGTTTTATAACGGTATATGATCAGGTAATTTTTAAAAATAAGTTGTCGGGCATCAACCGATCGATAACCAAATGGCTTTCCCAAATTCGGAAAATCAAGTAATTGGCTTATTGCATTGATAATTAATTGTTTTTCTAACCTTGCGTATTTGCGGGAACCCTGTGCTATAAAATCAACAATTTCTTGCAGGTCTTTTTTAGCAGTTGGTAAAATTTCTATTCTTATAGATCTTCTTTTAACCATTCTGTTTTGAACTCATCCCAATCCTGACCTAGACCTTGTTGAGATTCGATAAGTGCCTGTTCAATTTTTGCCGATAGTAAAATTTTATCAAACACTTCTTCGACATCTATTTTATCAGGCATGTTATTTAAAATATATTGAAGCTTATCTTTAGTAATTACCATAACTCTCCTTTTTATAAAGTTAAAAATTATTTCCTGTACAACGCCTTACTCTCAATAAATTCTAAAACCGCATCCGGGACAAAATATTGCACATTCTTCTTTTCGGCGATAGATTTACGAATAAATGTAGCCGATAACTCCATTAACGGTGTCATAGTTATGGTCACTGATGGGTGCGAAGCTAATTCGGCATTTTCATAACCGGGGCGCGGGTAAACATAAATTTGGTAATCGCGCAATATGAGTTTATAATTTTTCCACTTGGGCAGGCTCACCAGGTTGTCTGACCCCATGATGAGCGCGAATTCATGCTCCGGATATTTTTCTTTTAAGTGGGTCAAGGTATCAATGGTGTATGATGGCTGCGGCAGTTTAAGCTCAACGTCGCTAACTTTTATGTTGTTCGAATTATCGGTAGCCAGTTTGGCCATTTCCAGGCGGTCGTAAGTATTAATTAAGTCGCCATATTTTTTTAGCGGGTTTTGCGGCGATACCACCAGCCAAACTTTATCTAAAGTAGTATGATTAGCCAGGTAATTAGCTATAATTAAATGACCAATATGGATGGGGTTAAACGAACCGAATAGTAGCCCTATTTTCATTTTAGTTCATGGTTAATAGTTCATGGATCATAGTAATGAACAGAAAGTAATTACATTGGGGGTTTCACCATCATCTATGAACCATCAACTATGAACTACTTTACGATAGAAAGTCCCGCACCAACACCTCCGCCTCTTTGCACGCCGTTTGAAGATCGTGATTTTTTAGTATAATATCAAATTTAGGCGCATAATTCAATTCTTTTTCAGCTTTAACAAAGCGTTCCTTTAGTTTTTCACCATTATCAGCTCCCCTTGCTATCAAACGTTCTTTCAAAACCTCTAACGACGGGGGCTGAACAAATATGGCTAAAGCCTGTCCGTTATACTTACGTTTTAAGTGCAGGCCGCCCTCCACATCAATATCAAAAATTACCGTTTTGCCCTTTTTCCATATACGTTCAATCTCCGAGCGTAATGTTCCATAAAAAGTGCCGGAGTATACTTCTTCAAACTCTACAAACTGCTTTTTGGCTATACGGTGTAAAAACTCTTCCTTGCTTATAAAATGATAGGCTTTATCATTTACTTCATCGGCGCGGGGCTGGCGTGTAGTGGCCGAAACAGAAAACTCCAGCTCGGGAAATTTAGTGAGCAAGTGCTTAACTATGGTAGTTTTACCGGCTCCTGATGGTGCAGAAAATATAACGAGTTTTCCTGGTTTCATTTTTGTTGTAAGGTTGAAAAGTTGAAAGGTTGTAAGGTTGATCTTAACATTTCAACTTTACAACATTCTAACTTTACAATACATTAAGTAATTGTTCCTTAATTTTTTCGAGTTCTTCTTTCATCCCCACTACCAGTTTTTGTATACCGGCATCATTTGCTTTTGAACCCAGAGTGTTTATTTCGCGCCCAATTTCCTGCGAAATAAAGCCCAGCTTTTTACCATTGGCATCCGCATTTTTCAATGTTTCCGTAAAATAATCGCAATGAGTTTTTAAACGTGTTTTTTCTTCGGTAATATCCAGCTTGTCAATATAATAGATCAGTTCCTGCTCTAAACGGTTCTGGTCTATAGCCTCACGGCCCGCGGCTTCGCTTAAAAACTGGTTCAGGCGCTCTCGTATAACAGGGACGCGTTTAGGTTCTTCTACTTCGATCAGTTTTAAATTTTGCAGGATAATATCAATACGGAATTTGATGTCCTGCTCCAGTGTATTGCCTTCATCGCTTCTAAATTGCTGAAAAGCGGCCATAGCCTGGTTAAACGTATCTTCAACAATCTTCCATTCTTCTTCTGATACGGTTTCCTCGTCGTATTTTACCACTTCGGGCAGGTTAAGGGCCAGCCCAAGCAGGTTATTTACAGGTTCACCCAGGTCTTTGCTAACTTCTTTTAGCTGCTTATAGTAGTGTTTTAACAGTTCGGCATCAATACCGGCGGCTTTTACCGAGGAGTTTGCCTGCTCAACGTTGATAGATAAATTTACCTTGCCGCGTTCTATCTGCTTGCTGCAATCATTACGCAATTGAAATTCTTTTTCGGAAAATATTTTGGGCAGCCGTAACGACAGTTCGAGAAATTTACTGTTCAGGGATTTAATTTCGACGGTGTATTTTATATTACCCGAATCAAAACTGGCAATTCCATATCCTGTCATGGATTTTATCATGCGCAAAGATAGTTTTTTTTGAAGATTGAAGATTAGTTATTGAAGATTGGAGATTAAAGATTAGTAAATCAGGCAATAAAGGTAATAAGCTTATTTCTCTTCGCCCGCCGCCACCCAATCTTCAATAACTAATCTTCCTCCAAAAATTAACATTTTTTTACATTTGCACCCAAATACAATGTTTAATTTTACAGATTGAATAAATCACCCATGCATTACCGTTTTATTGCCACAACTATATTGTGCTTCTGCCTGGCATTAAGTGCTTCGGCACAGCAATTATTTACGGTGAAAGGCATAATATTTAAAAAAAACACGCCTATAACCGTATCGCAGGCTGTAGTGAGCAATGTAAGCCGAAAAAACATCGCGATGACAATGAGTGATGATCTTGGTGATTTTAATATCCAGGCTGAAATGGGCGATACGCTTGTATTTAAAAAAATAGATTATACGGTGCAAACTATGGTAGTTCAAAGCCGCGATAATATGTCGGTATACCTGCAGCCCATAATTCATTTAAATGAGGTGAATATAAAAGACGCAAGCAAACGCCAGGAATTGAACGATGTGCTTGATGATTATAAAAAGAAAGGCCAATATTCTACTTTAAACCCAAGTGTATGGTCTGTAATGAATTCGCCTTTAACAGGTTTGTATGAAATGTTTGGAAAAGGGCCTGAACAGGCCAAAAAGTTCAGGCAATTTACCCGGGAAGAACTGGAACGCGAAGCTGTTAGTAAACGCTATACAAGAAAACTGGTACAGCAGGTAACCAATATGCCTGAGAGCGAGGTTAAAGATTTTATGCTTGCCTTTACCCCATCATACGAGGATATACAGAGTTGGAACGATTATGATATTATAAACTATATCAAAAGATCATACGAGTACTTCCAGAGCAACAAAAACTCCTTAAAGATCCAAAAGCTGTATTAATTATATTCCTAAAGATTCGCAGGCTCTTTCGGCAGCCAATTTTTCGGCGTTCTTTTTGCTGAATTCTTTCCCCGTCCCCATCATTTGCCCGTCAACACTGGCTTGTACGGTAAACAGCTTTGTGTTTTCACCCTCCTCGTTCTCTACAAGGTCAAATGAAATATCCTTGCTGTGCCGCTGGCACCACTCTATCAGTTTACTTTTAAAATTGGTTTCTGTTTGTTCAAGCGTGTGGATGTCAATATGCGATTTGATAATATGATTTACTAAAAAATGGCGGGTAAAATCATAGCCCTTGTCCAGGTAAACAGCGCCCACTAATGCCTCGAAGGCATCTCCAAGTAATGAGCCTTGCCTTGTGGGCCCTAAGGCGCGATTATCATACTCTATTAACTGCTCAAACCCCAGTTTGCGGGCCAGCTGGTTAAGGTTTACCCGGCTCACAATTTTTGAACGCAGTTCTGTTAAAAAACCTTCATCCTCATAAGGGTATAGTTTAAAGAGCACTTCGGCCACTACACTTCCCAATACGGCGTCGCCTAAAAACTCCAGGCGTTCATTACTGTTCTTTACGCCTTTTTTAACATTTTGCGCTACAGACCTATGGCGAAATGCCAGCCGATATAACGACAAATTGCCCGGCACAAACCCGAGCAAATTTTTTAAAATTTTAACATATTTTCTGTGCGGAGATAGGTATAGCTTATATAACCGGCTTACTGGCATTGATTTTTATGCTTCGTATTTTTTAAATATCACAGAAGCATTGTGCCCTCCAAAGCCAAAACCATTGCTTTGCACTACCCTTACCGCTCTTTTTTGAGCCGTATTAAATGTAAAGTTTATTTTAGCATCAAAAGTAGGGTCGTCGGTAAAGTGGTTAATGGTTGGCGGAATAATGCCGGTATTTAATGCCAATATAGATGCAATAGCTTCAACCGCGCCCGCAGCCCCTAATAAATGGCCCGTCATTGATTTTGTTGAGCTGATATTTATGCGATAAATATCTTCGCCAAAAACATCCTGTATGGCTTTAACTTCCTGCGGATCACCAATAGGAGTTGATGTTCCGTGAACGTTCACGTAGTCAATATCCGATGGCTTTAAGCCAGCGTCTTCTAAAGCGGCTTTCATTACCAGGGCGGCGCCCAGCCCGTCGGGGTGTGGGGCTGTCATGTGATAAGCATCAGCGCTCATACCGCCACCCAGCATTTCGGCGTAAATTTTGGCGCCGCGCGCCTTAGCATGCTCCAGTTCTTCTAAAATAATGGTGCCTGCGCCTTCGCCTGCAACAAAGCCATCCCGGTCAAGGTCGAACGGGCGTGATGCCGTTGCCGGGTCATCATTGCGTACCGATAGTGCGTGCATGGCATTAAACCCGCCTATACCGGCTTCATTAATGATCGCTTCTGAACCGCCCGATATAAACATATTTGCTTTACCCAGGCGGATATAGTTAAATGAGTCGATAAGGGAGTTGTTTGATGAAGCACAAGCAGAAACAGTGGAGAAGTTTGGACCCCGCAAACCATATTTAATAGAAATATGCCCTGGAGCAATATCAGCTATCATTTTTGGTATAAAGAAGGGATTAAAACGGGGGGTTCCGTCACCTTTGGCAAAGTTTACTACTTCATCTAAAAAAGTTTTCAGGCCGCCGATGCCTGATCCCCAGATAACGCCGATGCGGCTGGTATCCAGTTTTGAAAAGTCTAAACCGGCATCTTTCACGGCTTCTTCGGTTGAATATAACGCGTATTGAACAAAAGGATCGAGCTTTCGCGCGTCCTTTCTGCCTAAAAAAGCATCTGCGTCAAAGTTTTTTACTTCGCAGGCAAACTTAGTTTTGAATAGGGTTGTGTCAAAACTTCTAATTAAAGCTGCGCCACTCACTCCATTGATCAAGGAGTTCCAATATTCAGGAACGCTGTTGCCAATCGGAGTAAGTGCCCCAAGCCCGGTTACTACAACTCGTCTAAACTCCATTTAATTGAATTAGAGAGCTTTATTTAACGTTTTTTTCAAGGTAAGCAACGGCTTGGCCCACTGTGCCAATTGTTTCAGCCTGATCGTCAGGAATAGCCACATTAAATTCTTTTTCAAACTCCATGATTAATTCCACGGTGTCTAAAGAGTCAGCACCAAGATCATTGGTGAAGCTAGCTTCAGGTGTTACTTCACTTTCGTCAACACCCAATTTTTCTACGATTATAGCTTTTACTCTTGAAGCGATATCAGACATAGTATTATAGTTTAATGATTAAATAAATTCAGTGCAAAGAAAAATAAAATCTATCAAATATCAAATCTAAAACTTTTTAGTTTGGATGTAACAAAATTTTAGCTCAAAAGATTTCAATTTGTATTTTTACCGGCGTAAATGTAATGATATTTGAATAGGAAATATTTAAAGTTTGATATAGATCTTGATTTTGTGCTCATTGCAGTAACAACTTCGCTAAAGGACTATCGGGTTTGTTACCTAATTAACAAATGTTTAAATTTTAATTTCGTGAGGACGGAGGACCTGGCTGTTGATATTTACCAGGGCGCCACGCCTGCACATTTCTCTTTATTCGTTTATAAATGGGAAGCCAGCGATACGGATTTTTATTTTATAGGTAATAAAGGCCCTGACGGCTACCTTATCCCCGAAATGAAAAAAGCAGATTATTTTTTACTGATCAGAAATTATATTGACGAGAATGACCTGGATAACCTTGTTTCGGCACTTAACCGCATCCCCGAAATTGTTGCGGCGGTAAAGATTGACCCGAAAAAAATAAAATCACGCGAAAATCTCCTATTTTAGCGCAAAATTTAAGAATGTTATACCCGATGTATAACATATATGGAAACCGATAACTATGAAATTACCTTATAACCGGACTAAAATTGTTGCCACCATGGGGCCGGCATCAGCTAATAAAGATGTACTGTTAGCTATGATAAAGGCAGGTGTAAATGTATGCCGCCTTAACTTCTCGCATGGAAAAACCGAAGATCATAAAAAAGTGATTGATACCATCAGGGAGATCAATCAACAGCATAAAACAAATGTGGCCATATTAGCCGACTTGCAGGGGCCAAAAATACGCATAGGTTTAGTGAAGGATGGCGGCATACACCTGGTTAACGGCACACATATTAATATAACAACGCAAGAATGTATTGGTGACGATAACCGCATATACATTACTTATGATACCTTTCCGCAGGATGTGCAGGCCAATGAAATTATTTTATTGGATGATGGAAAGATACAAATGCGGGTAATTGAAACCAATAAAACTGATACTGTAGTTTGCGAAGTGGTTCATGGGGGCATTTTAACCTCGCGCAAGGGCGTTAACCTGCCAAACACCAAGGTATCCATACCGAGTTTAACCGAGGAAGACCTGGAAAACCTGAAATTTGCTTTGGAGTGGGATGTGGATTGGGTGGGCCTTTCGTTTGTGCGTAATGCCGATGATATTACCGAGCTGAAACAAATTATAAGCCGCAGCGGAAAAGCAGCCAAAGTAATAGCCAAAATTGAAAAACCTGAAGCTATTGAAAATATTGACGCTATAATTGAAGCGACCGATGGTGTAATGGTTGCCCGTGGCGACCTGGGCGTTGAAATGCCGCTGGAAGAAGTGCCGCTGCTGCAAAAAATGATAGCCCGTAAATGTCGCGCGGCATCAAAACCGGTAATTGTTGCCACACAGATGCTGGAGTCAATGATAACCACCCCACGCCCAACCCGCGCAGAAGTAAACGATGTTGCCAACTCGGTGCTGGATGGCGCCGACGCGGTAATGCTAAGCGGCGAAACATCGGTTGGCGAGTTCCCGCTGATCGTAATTGAAACAATGGCCAAAATTGTAAGAAATGTGGAAGAACTTGGCTATCCTTATAATTCTCCCAAAGAAACCAAATTAGATACAACGTCACCGGGATTCCTGAGCAATGCTGTATGCGAATCGGCAGTTTACCTGGCCGGCCATACCAACGCCGTGGGGGTAGTGTCTATGACTATTTCTGGTTATTCGGCTTTTCAAATTTCAAGCTACAGGCCAAAAGCCCGTAGTTTTATTTTCACATCAAACAAACACTTGCTAAACGCGCTGAGCCTGCTTTGGGGGGTACGTACTTTTTATTATGATAAAGAAGAAAGCACCGACCAAACCATAAGCGATGTAAATAATATACTTAAAGCCGAAAACCTGGTACTAGCCGGCGATGTAGTTATTAATACCGCCGCAATACCCATTGTTAAACATGGCAAAACCAATATGCTTAAGGTAACGGTTATTGAGTAGGGTAGTTGTAAAGATGCAACGTTGAAAGGTTATAATGTTTTATGGAAGTTGTTTTAAAGTTGAAAATAACTTTCCAACTTTAAAACATTTCAACCTTACAACATTTAATATATCTCGGCAATACAAACCTTAAAAAACATTATGTCAGGGTTGCCAAAATAATAATCCCAGTATATTCTTAATATTCTCATCTTAATGATTTTTTGGTCCCGGTAAAGCCGGGATATTCTTTTCGACTAAAATAACCTACCTATAGTTTAATTAGTTTTTTCTTTTTTTTACCTGTTGCTTGTGAAATGATGCCTGCTGCGAAAAAAAAACTCGTGTATGTTTTAATTTTTAACATTTACTTTAAAATGTTTATTATTTCCTGAACATTTTTTGTGCCGCAATGTTATTTGAATAAAATGATTTATTGCGGAAAGCCCCTGTTTTAAAACTTTCTCAAATATAAAAATAGTAATTATTTTTTACATGCTGCATGAAAACAACGTCTACCCAGTCTTTAAAATATAATAATTTCGACCTTTTGCGGATCTTAGCCGCCACCCAGGTAGTAATTTTTCATTCGGTTGCCTACCTGCACCTGGCCAAACCGCCGGGGTATGATTTTTTCCTGCTTTTTCCCGGCGTGCCTATGTTTTTTGCCATGAGCGGCTACCTGATCTCGGCCTCTTATGAAAGAAATACCGACCTTAAAAACTATATTAAAAACCGAATCTTTAGGATATATCCGGCACTTTGGTTTTGCATATTGCTAACTATTGTTACTGCCAGCATATTTGGCGGCATAAACTTTTTGAATTGGCAAACCCCAGCCTGGCTTTTTAGCCAATTGACGGGTTGTATATATACACCCGGATTTTTGAAACATTACGGAATAGGCGCGTATAACACCAGCTTATGGACAATACCTGTTGAGTTGCAGTTTTATATTGTTTTGCCTTTTATTTATTACCTGGTCAACCGGTTCTTCATTAAAAGCAAAGGGTCAAATGTGCCATTTTATACCGTATGGGCTCTGTTTTTAATTATTGATATAGGGTTAAAGGCTAAATTCCCCCATTTAATAGAAGATAACAGCTTTGGAACGGCAAAATTATTACGCTATTCATTCATACCACACTTTTACCTGTTTTTAGCCGGTGTATTAATGCAGCGGCTAAATGCGAGCAAATCGGGCCTTATTGCCGGTAAGGCTCTTTATTGGTTTATATTTTATGTGGCTTTTAGTTATTTCGTTCCGCTTACATACGCCATCACAAGTGCAGCCGGTAACTTAATATTAGCGATTTTCACTATTTCGATGGCGTATACAGTTCCGGGATTATCACATAAATTCTTAAGAGGGAATGATATATCCTACGGCGTATACATCTATCACGGGCTGATCATTAATGCCCTGGTGCAATTACACTATACCGGGCAATGGAGATATGTGGCCTTATTGCTGCCCATCGCTTTTAGCATTGCTTTGTTCTCGTGGAAATTTATCGAAGAACCGATGTTAAGGCGCAAAAAGAAAACTATAAATATTCAGCTAAAAGAAAATGAAGAAGCGGATAAACGCGAACCCAGGGCCGATCACGAAAAGCTATCCCCATTGCCGGGCATAACAGGATGACCTGAAAAGCTTTGCTCCAACAATAATAGTAAAAACGGGCATTTCGGCTGAAATGCCCGTTTTTATATAGCTATTTTAATGATAAAGCAGCACAAAATATTAAACTTTATAATTTTCCACAAGGTTAAATCATTGTAAATTAATCATTTACACAACGTATTTTACCCCACAAGCCACTTACCCACAGAGTGTTAAGAACTTTGAATTGAATGCTATCGGCAGTAGCGATAGATTTGAGTAAAAACCCCTTTTAATTAAGACGAAAGTCTTAAGCCGCGAGTCCTGAGTCGAAATTCGGCTTGTTTTTGACCCTTTGACTCCAGGCTTAAGGGAAAATATTCGCATTAAAACATAACAGACATGGGCAACAGCATTACAAAAAAAGCAGGCGCTGCTAAGGGCAGAGGATTGAAAGTTGAGCGGTTCTTCACCAAAGAGGGAACCGATGTATTTGACCTTTTCAAATATGAAAAACGATCGTCGGTTATCCGCAATCCCGCTGGTGATGCCGTATTTGAAATGAACGATGTAGAAGTGCCCGCATCGTGGTCGCAGGTTGCAACCGATATACTCGCCCAAAAGTATTTCCGCAAGGCGGGAGTTCCGCAGGCCGATGGCTCAACGGGCTCAGAAAAAAGTATCAAACAGGTTGTACACCGCATGGCCCATTGCTGGAAGGCCTGGGGCACACGCTATGGCTATTTTGCTTCGCCAAAAGATGCCGACATATTTTACGACGAAATAGTTTATACACTAACCGGACAGTTAGCAGCACCAAATTCGCCGCAATGGTTCAATACCGGCCTGCATAGCTCATACGGCATAACCGGGAAGCCGCAGGGGCATTATTATGTTGACCCTGACACAGAAGTGCTTAACAAATCAACATCGGCTTATGAGCGCCCGCAACCCCATGCCTGCTTCATCCTTTCGGTTGATGATGACCTGGTAAACAAAGGCGGCATTATGGACCTTTGGGTGCGCGAGGCTCGCATATTTAAGTACGGATCGGGCGTGGGCACTAACTATTCAAAAATTCGCGGCGACAATGAGAAACTTTCCGGCGGCGGCCATTCATCGGGCCTCATGTCGTTTTTAAAAATAGGCGACCGCGCTGCCGGGGCCATTAAATCAGGCGGCACTACGCGCCGCGCGGCTAAAATGGTTTGCCTTGACCTTGACCATCCCGAAATTGAAAGCTTTATAAACTGGAAAGTTGAGGAAGAGAAAAAAGTTGCCGCGTTAATAGCGGCCGGTTATTCGTCAGACTACGAGGGCGAAGCCTATCGTACCGTATCGGGGCAAAACTCAAATAACTCGGTGCGCATACCTAACAGCTTTTTCCGTTCATTAAAAAATGGCGCTAACTGGGATTTGACCAGCCGCATGACGGGGAAAGCAATTAAATCTGTCTCGTCACAAAAACTATGGGATGATATTGCTTTTGCCGCATGGGCCTGTGCCGACCCCGGCGTACAGTTTGACAGTACCATTAACGAGTGGCATACCTGCCCCGAAGGGGGGCGCATTAACGCCTCAAACCCTTGTTCAGAATATATGTTCCTTGATAATACCGCTTGTAACCTGGCTTCTATTAACCTGGCGCATTTTTTTGATACTAAAACCCGCGCATTTGATGTGCAGGGCTTTGAACATACCTGCCGTATATGGACCATTGTATTGGAAATCTCCGTACTAATGGCGCAGTTTCCATCGAAAGAAGTAGCGCAATTATCATATGATTACCGCACTTTAGGTTTAGGATATGCTAATTTAGGTTCGGCCTTAATGGTAAACGGCATCCCTTACGATAGTGATAAGGCCCGTGCCATAGGCGGGGCAATAACGGCTATAATGACCGGTACCGCTTATGCTGCCTCGGCAGAAATGGCCCGGGAGTTAGGCACTTTCAGCAGGTACGACGACAATAAACAACATATGCTGCGCGTAATGCGTAACCATAGGTACGCGGCATATAACTCGGTAGAGAATTATGAAGGGTTAGAAATTATGCCTCCGGGAATTGATCAGAAAAACTGCCCCGACTATTTGCTCAGTGCGGCCTGCAATGCCTGGGATAAAGCGGTTAATATGGGCGAACAATACGGCTACCGCAACGCGCAAACCACGGTTATTGCCCCAACAGGCACCATAGGTTTGGTAATGGATTGCGACACTACCGGCATTGAACCTGATTTTGCGCTGGTGAAGTTTAAAAAATTATCAGGCGGAGGTTACTTTAAAATTATTAACCAGGCGGTACCCGAAGCATTAAGCAACCTGGGCTATAACGAGCAGGAGGTTACAGCTATAGTTAATTATGCCAAAGGCGCGGCAACATTAAAAGGAGCCCCGCATATTAATACAGATACGCTTAAAACCAAAGGATTTACTGATGAGGAACTGGAAAAACTGGATAAAGGTTTAGCTTCTGCTTTCGAGATTGGCTTTGCTTTTAACATTTGGAGCCTGGGCGAAGAGTGTTTAAAACGTTTAGGTATCACCGCCGAGCAGTACAACGCGCCTGATTTTAATGTGCTGCGTGTGTTAGGTTTTAACAGGAAACAGATTGCTGAAGCAAACGAATATATTTGCGGCACCATGACCATTGAGGGCGCCCCTTACTTAAAGGAGGAGCATTACCCCATATTTGATTGCGCCAATAAATGCGGTGCAACCGGCGAACGTTATATTCACGCGCATGGCCATATTAAAATGATGGCTTCGGCGCAGCCTTTTTTATCGGGGGCCATATCAAAAACCATTAACCTGCCCCATGAGGCTATTGTTGAAGAGATCAAAGACTGCTATGAGTTGTCGTGGCAATTAGGCTTAAAGGCAAACGCCCTATACCGCGACGGCTGCAAACTTTCGCAGCCATTATCAACCAAATCAGATACTAAGGAGGAAACGGAAACAAAAATTGAGACCGTGGAAGAAGTGTTGGGCGAAGCGGCTAACGCGAAACTGAGCGACCTGACCTCAGAGCAGGTTATTGAAGCTGCCATAGCTATTATGGACAAATCAAAGGATACCAACTTTATGCGCCAGCTTTCGCGGGTGGTGCAAAAAAAGAGTTTACCTTATAAACGCCGGGGTTATACCCAAAAAGCAAGTATTGACGGGCAAACCGTATTTGTACGCACCGGCGAATATGAAGATGGTACATTAGGCGAGATATTTGTCGACATGCATAAAGAGGGCGCTACTTTCCGCTCGTTAATGAACTGCTTTGCCATAGCGGTTTCGGTCGGTTTGCAATACGGCGTTCCGTTAGAGGAATATGTAGAGAAATTCACTTTTACCCGTTTTGAACCTGCCGGCATGGTGGTTGGCCATGCCAATATTAAAAGCTCGACCTCTATTATTGATTATATTTTCAGGATGCTGGGTTATGAATACCTTGACCGAACCGACCTGGTGCACGTTATTACTCCAAAAGGAATTATTGATAACCCTCAAATGGCAGATGAAGATTTTAATACCGACGAAACTAATGTTTATGTACCCGTTGATAGATCAATAACCCTTGATGACGGCAGTAAAAGACAACTAAGTGTTGACCTGAGCATGGGCGTACAAAGTGACGCGCCCGCCTGTAATGTATGCGGCCATACTACCATACGCTCGGGCACCTGTTATAAATGCTTAAACTGCGGCAATTCCATGGGCTGCAGTTAATGGGCTAAAAAGTAATTTTTTACCTTTTTATTTTAAAAAAAGCCCCTTCATTGTGAGGGGCTTTTTTGGTTTAAAACTGAAAATTTAGTTGATTGTAATTTTATTGTTACATAAATTTTTGTTTTTATGACACATTTATTATATTAGCCCATTGATTAAACCCCAATTGATAAATTGATTAAACAGGTGTGGAGATATGCCCTTGTGGTGTATGCAGCGCTTTTAAGCGCCGGGATGGTATATGGGCAAGATAAACAGGATTCGCCCGGGGAGTTGAGGCGGCAAACTGATGCAAAAGATGTAATAAGTAATTTTTTCAGCAAAAAGCATAGCGCCGATACCTCCGGAAAAAAGACTTCATATTTTTCCACACTTCCCTCTGCAGGTTTTAACCCAAGTATAGGTTTTGCTCTTGGCGTAACTTCAACAGGCGGAAAAACCTTTGGCAACCCTAAGACAACTACATTTTCGGTAATTAATGCAAATTTCTACGCCTCAACCTTTGGCCTGCTGTCATTTGAAGCCAAGAATAATATATTTACCAATAATGACCTGTTCAATATACAAGGAGGACTACAGGTTGGTAAAACAGTGGCGATTGATTATGGGGTAGGTACCGGCCGAAAAGTTCAGGGCGATGGCAGTTTTTCATTGAATGATTTTCCGCTTGACAATAACCCGGATGTTTTTCCTATCAAATTCTCTTATCTTAAATTTACAGAAAGGTTATATCGAAAGCTGTTTGAGCATGTATATGCTGGCGCCGGGGTTATTTTTGATAAATACAGTAATATTGATGATGAAAGGAAAACGGGCGCCAATATTAATACCCATAATTTCAGGTACAGCATGATCCACGATTACCCAACTTCAGGTTATTCGGACGATGGAATGTTGTTTAACATTGAGTTTAACTCACGCGACCAGATCAACCGGCCCTATAAGGGGATGTATGCCGATATTGTTTTAAGAGTGAACCAGGGATGGATGGGAAGCGAACATAACTCGGTGCAAATAAAAACCGAATTAAGAAAATACTTTAGTCTATCAAAAGCTAACCCGGAGCATGTGCTGGCATTTTGGTATTGGGCAAGTTATTTAGTTAGCGGAAGTATACCTTATTTAGAACTGCAGGGAACAGGAAGCGACCCGGCTAACCGTATTGGCCGGGGCTATACTATAGGCCGTTTTAAGGGAACTTCGTTTGCGTATGGCGAGGGTGAATACCGCTTTCCCATCACCAACAATAAACTATTTAGCGGAGTTGTTTTTGCCAACGAAGAAACAGCCAGTAATAGCAACAATACCATTAAACTGCTTGAATATATGGAGCCCGGTGCAGGCGTTGGTTTACGTATATTATTTAACAAATACACACGCTCAAATCTTTGTATTGATTACGGCGTAGGCAACTACGGCTCCAATGGGCTGTTCCTGGGATTGAACGAGGTTTTTTAAATCTTTATTTTTTTAGGCATTCAACCGGCCTTCATGCGCATCAATAGAAGTTATGCCTCCTTCAGGAAGGCTACGGTGGGGCCTGTTTAAAACCGGTGAGCCTTCAGCAAAAACACCTTTAATTACGAATATTAGGCCAAACAAGAAATGCGGCCACCATATCTGCGAAGAAAAAGCATAGATCCATGGTAAGGCCAATAAAAACGCTCCCATAAAAATATCAACACAGTTTTGCATTTGCATGGGCAAAACTTTCAAAAACCCAAGTGGATTGTCGCTAAAAATTGCCATGATAAACTGCAGCCATCCCATATATAGGGGTACTAATAAACCTGCAGCTATTGTTACGTGCAAAAAGCCAAATAACCACGGCGATAAAATTAATAGCAATGCTGCCGCGTAATTTATAAATCCGTAAAATGTTCTTGAAATAAAGGGTTTCATTGTATATTAATTTTGTATTATCCGTCGTCAAAAATAATAATTTATACAGAAAATCCTTTGGTTAAATTTAAAAAAGAGGGGCTGCTTAAAAGCAACCCCTAATAAATTTAAGAGGAATAATGTTTTTGTTAAATTTTTAAACCGGTATATGCTGTTGCAGCTTTATAATTATGCTTTTGCTGCAGTCGTATTTTTTACAATTTTTGAAGCAACAAACGCAAAAAGCCCCAGTATAATACCGAACATAGCGCCAGCAACAGGCCCGTAGACCAGCATCATTAAACGAGGATGGCTACCGGTATACATGGCAGCCATTTCAGGATGGTTTGCGGTGTAGGTGGCATAAAAAAAGCCATGCGCGCCGGTTATCCACACGCAATTAACCATGCTCACTAAAAAGCCATGTAAAAAAAATTTGCCAGGAGCCGCTTTAGCAATGGTGTACGCGCAAAAAACAAATATCACCAGCCAAAAAGCCCATTCGATTTTTTCGGGAATCAGGGATATAGTGGCGAAAGCCATTATCAACCCGAAAATAGATAATTGAAAGATAAGTTTCCAGTTCATAATTTGATTATTTTTATATAAATGTAAATAATAATCAATACAATCAAATGATATTCAATCAAATATATTTAAACAAAAAAATTTACGGAGTTTTTAAACGGCGAAGCCCTCAACGAGGCCTTTAAAAACAAACACAACCGAGTTAAACTTCGTAAATCCCGGCACTTGGTGATAAGTAAACGTATTAGGTGGTTTAATTATTTTTAAAGGTCTGCGCTTCGGTTCCCGCAGGTTTCTTTAAAGCATCCTGGGCGTTATTATTATCGCCTGGCAAAGTAAAGTTTATCGGCACAGTGTACATAACCCTTACCGGCTTACCTTTTTGGGAGCCGGGTATCCATTTAGGCGATGAGGCTAGTACCCTTACCGCCTCCTGGCCCGAGCCATAACCTGCATCGTGAGTAACCTGTATGCCCGACAAGCTGCCATCTTTTTCAACCACAAACTGTACAATTACCCTCCCAGTTGCATTCGCCTTGCTCATAGCATCGGGGTATCGTATATTCTCCCTTAAAAATTCGAAAAATTTATCCTGGCCTCCCGGAAAAGCTGGCGATACTTCAGCTGCTGAGAAGAGTTTATTTGCATCAGCTTCGTCTGCCGCTGCGTTTTGCGAATCCGAAAAACTTATCGGTACCGTGAACCCTAGCTTTACCGGTTTCCCATTTTGATAAGCCGGCTTCCATTTGGGCGATAGCGCCATTACACGCTCGGCCTCTTGTTCTGAACCATATCCGGGGCCGTCTATAGCTTTGATATGAGAAATTGAGCCATCTTTTTCTATAATAAATTCAACATGCACCGTGCCATGTACATTTGCCTCACGCATTGCGTCGGGATATTTTGTATTTTCCCTTATAAAATCGGCAAAAGAACCCGGAAATTTGGGTGTGTTTTCAATTGTAGTAAATTTATCGCTGCCAACCGATTTGGTGCTATCTATCCTTAACTCATTTATTTTCTTATTATAGTTTTCAACATACTGATCTACAGCAAGGGCTTCCTGGTCGGGTATTTCAGCGTGGGACGTAATACCGATAACGGCATTTTCCGCAGTCGTCGAAAATACTTTTTCAGTCTTTTTGTTAATGGCGTTAACCACCTTGCTATTATTTATAGTAGCTGATGAAAACACCAGCATTAGCATAAATAGCGGGGCCGATAACCCGTATTTAACCAGCGCAATGTGGTGCGACTTGTTTTTTTGAAGCATACGGATACGCTGTTTTAACAGCGTATGGTTATAAAAAGGGTTTACCAGCGTATGTGTGGGTACATTAAAAGTCTGGCTTAACAGCAGCAACGCATAATCGGCTTTATCGGTGCCCCGTTGAACAACGTGCCTGTCGGCAATAAACTCATGAATGTATTTAATGGCGAAGCGGTATAGGTATACCACCGGGTTAAACCAGTTAATGATCATTACGGTTTCAATGATCATTACATCAACCGAATGCCATTGGCCGGCATGAACCTGTTCATGTTTAGCAATTATGCCCGATTTATCCTGGTTCTCGCCCAGGCTTATTTTTTTAAAAAACGAGTATGCTGCCGATGGCGAAGGCTTTTCTATGGCTTTTTTTAATATGAGCAGCTGCCATAACAGCCTTAATAATAAAAACAGGGTTACACCTATATATATACCATTAAACACTTCGCCTATGGTTAACGAGTTTTGCACCGGTATAAAACTATATATTATTATGGGGTTGTTTATTACCGGGCTATTATTAATGGTATGTTGTACCTGTTGTGTAATAAACAGGTTTTGTACCCAGCTTGATTGTATAAGCGGTATAGCAAACGAAAGCAAGCAGGCGGCTATTAAATAAACGCGGTTAAGCTGGAAAAATGTTTCCCTGCGCAGCAATAAGGCATAAAAGCCGAAAAATAATACCAGGTAAAAATTTACCAGTAATAAATAATGCCACCAGCTCATAGTTGCTTATTTGTTTTTTAACTTTTCAATTAGTTTCATGATCTCATCAGCCTCCTTCAAATCTATCTTTTCTTTTCTCACAAAATAGGAGAACATATGTTGCACCGAATTATCAAAATAGCCGCTCATCAGCTTATCGGTAGCAAAGTTTTGATAATCTTCCTTACTTATCAGCGGGTAATACTCATGGCTTTTGCCATGCGCCGTATAACTCACAAAGCCTTTCGCTTCCAGTATCCGGATAATGGTAGATACCGTGTTGTATGCAGGCAATGGCTCGGGTAATTGGGCCATCACATCTTTTACAAAACCCTTTTTTAACTGCCAGAGTATCTGCATCAATTGTTCCTCGGCACGGGTCAGTTCTTTAATTTCCATTGTTTGGGGGTGGTATTTGGTTTGCAATTATAATTGATAGCTAAATGTACTATATTAAATTCATGTTTTTTAATCGGTAGTTTTTTTATCAGCCGCTTTCTTTAAATTCCTGGTGGTGACCAATATAACACCATTGTTTGCCTCGGCCCCGTATATTGTTGCCGAAGCATCCTTTAATACCGAAAAACTTTCGATAACATTCGGATCCAACTGATCAAAGGAGCCCTTGTCCCTAACAATGCCGTCTATAACAAATAAGGGCGAGGGGTCAGAAATAATGTTAGGGTACCCTCTTATATCAATATTAGTGTTGTGTGGCGTTTTTTCAACTCCCGTATTTTTACCAGGGATAGTTAAACTTTTTCCTGGTTGTTTATTTAAACCAACTTTATTTTCCAAAGTAAAACTTATCGGCACGGTATACATAACCCTTACCGGCTTTCCATTCTGCATGCCCGGTTTCCACTTAGGCGATGCGGCCATCACCCTCAGTGCCTCTTTTGCCATTGTTTCGCTTGGGCTTCGCCTCGCTTTTATAGTTGACAGGCTACCATTTTTTTCAACGACGAACTGAACGATAACCCTCCCCTCAACTTTCTTTTGCCGGTCAATCGTGGGATAGTGGATGTTTTTGGCGAGAAAATTATAAAACTTCTCTACGCCGCCCGGAAATTCCGGCTGTATATCAACCTCCGTAAATACCTTATTTTTATCAGGGATAGTTAAAGTTTTTCCTGGTTGTTTATTTAAACCAACTTTAGCATTCAAAGTGAAGTTTATAGGCACCGTATACATTACTCTTACCGGTTTGCCATCCTGAATACCCGGTTTCCATTTAGGCGACATACCAATAACCCTTACCGCTTCATTCATTAATGTAGGGCTTGGGCCGCGTACGGCTTTAATGTCAGTTAAACTGCCATCCTTTTCAATAACAAACTGAACTAAAACTTTCCCGGTTATTTTATTTTGCCTGTCAATAGCCGGGTAATGTGTGTTTTTTGCCAAAAAATTAAAAAAATCCATCATCCCCCCCGGAAACTCGGGCTGGGTTTCAGCTTGCGAAAGAACAATGTCTTTTTGTGAATCGTGTTGCTGGGCTATAGCGGCTGATGAAAATAGCAGCACCCATAAAATGATCAATAAACGGTATATTCTAAAGTTCATAATTATTTGTTTTTTAAGTTTTCAATTAGTTTCATAATCTCATCGGCCTCTTTCAAATCTATCTTTTCTTTTCTCACAAAATAGGAGAACATGTGTTGCACCGAATTATCAAAATAGCCGCTCATCAGCTTATCGGTAGCAAAGTTCTGATAATCTTCCTTACTTATCAGCGGGTAATACTCATGGCTTTTGCCATGCGCCGTATAGCTCACAAAGCCTTTGGCTTCCAGTATCCTGATAATGGTAGATACCGTGTTGTATGCAGGCAATGGCTCGGGTAATTGGGCCATCACATCTTTTACAAAACCCTTTTTTAACTGCCAGAGTATCTGCATCAATTGTTCCTCGGCACGGGTCAGTTCTTTAATTTCCATTGTTTGGTGGGTATTTGAAATTGATTTGGTATATAAATACTAAACGAATATATTAGTTATAATTTAAATAAACAACTACTTTGTTAGTTTTATTTAAATTAAATTTTTTTACCACCTTCGTTATCTTTCCTTATAAACCGAATTAAATAATGGATATAACTTTTCACGGCGCCGCCCGCAATGTAACCGGCAGCAAGCACCTCATACATTTACAAAATGGCACCAGCATTTTATTGGATTGCGGCATGTTCCAGGGCATGGGCGAAAACACGGAGAACCTGAACGAGCATTTCGGATTCAACCCCAAAAAGGTAGATTATCTCATTTTGTCACACGCGCATATTGATCATTGCGGGCTTATTCCGCGCCTGGTAGCCGAAGGGTTTAAGGGGCAAATATTTTGTACGTCGGCAACAATGGACCTTACCCGGATATTATTGATGGATTCGGCCCATATACAGATAAGCGACGTGGCTTACAGCAATAAGCACCGGGCAAGAAAGGGGCTGCCGCTGTTAACGCCGCTATATGATGAGGAACAGGCTATGGAAGCGATGCGCTTATTTAAAATTGTAGAATACAATGAGGAATATGCTATAACGCCCGATGTAAAATTTCATTTTAGCGATGTAGGGCATATATTAGGCAGTTGCGCGGTGCATTTGGTTATACAGGAAAATGGTAAAGAAACGCATATAACCTTTAGCGGCGACGTGGGGCGCTATGGTGATCTGCTTTTAAAAAGCCCCCAAACGTTCCCGCAGGCTGATTATATTTTGCTGGAATCGACCTACGGCGATTCGCTGCATAAACAACTGGAACCCATTGCCGACGATTTGCTATCGGTGATCAAACAAACCTGCCTGGTTAAAAAAGGTAAAGTAATTATACCGGCCTTTAGCGTTGGGCGTACACAGGAATTATTGTACGCACTTAATTCGCTGGAGCTAAAAGGCATTTTGCCTGATGTTCAATATTATGTTGATAGCCCTTTATCAGAAAAAGCTACGCAGGTATTAAAGGACCACCCTGAGGTATACAATAAAACGGTTAGTGAGGTTTTAAAAACCGATGCCGATCCGTTTGCTTTTAAGGGGTTACGGTTTGTGGAATCGACAGAAGAATCTATCGCTTTAAATTCCGACCCGCGGCCCTGCGTTATTATTTCCTCATCGGGCATGGCCGAGGCAGGGCGGGTAAAACATCATATAAAAAATAATATTGGCAGCGAGAAAACTACAATCTTGATTGTAGGCTATTGCGAGCCCAATTCGCTGGGCGGCCATTTGTTAAGGGGCGACAAAGAAGTATGGATATTTGGTGAACAATTTGAAGTAAAAGCCGAAGTGCGGTCAATCAAATCCATGAGCGCCCATGGCGATTACGAGGACCTGCTGCATTTTTTAAAATGCCAGGACCCAAAAAAAATAAAGAAACTATTCCTGGTGCATGGAGAGTACGAAGTGCAGCAGCACTTTGCCAAAACATTAAATGAGCATGAGTTTTTAAATGTGGAGATACCTTACCAGCATCAGAAGATTGTGTTGGAATAACCACCTTGTCATTCTGAGCGAAGCGAAGAATCTTATAAAACTGATAGGTAAGCCGCCGTTATCGCTCGCAGAAGATTCTTCGCTTCGCTCAGAATGACAAAAAGAGTAAAAATTTGTCCCCATAGATTCTCGTCGGGGGGCACTGCGGGGCAGTGCCAAAACTTTAATCTCCACCGTTCACGAGCGTTCACGAGCGTTCACGCTCTAAAGCGTGAACACTTTTGTTTGTTGGTTATCAATGAGTTATAAAAAAACTATACTTCCGCGTTTACCCTATTCAAAAGCGCCTTCATATACCCAATGCTATAAGCCGTACCCACATTTGGCCCGCCATCCATTTTGGGGATATGGTCTGGAATAATAACACCTTTAAAATTATTGCGTTTTAATGCCTGCATAATGGTGTACATATCGGTATAGCCATCATCAACAAACGATTCAATAAAGTGTGGCAGCGGCGCGTAAATATTCCGGAAGTGTATTTTGTATATCCTTTCCCTGCTTCCGAAATAATCTATCATTCCTACAGCATCTTTCCCTAATTTATCGCCGCCTTCCATCCATGAGCCTACACAAAGGCATAGCCCAACAGCGGGGCTGTTATTGGCCAGGTCGAGCGCGCGTTTATAGCCTTCAAAACTGGTGAACAAACGTGGTACGCCTGCCATTTCGGGTATCGGCGGATCGTCAGGGTGGATGCCTATATGTACGTTATTTTCCTCGGCAGTTCTAACAACCGCCTGTATAAAATATTTAAAGTTGGCCCAAACTTCGTCGCGGGTATATCGCCTTCCGTGGCTTAGAGGTTCATGATAAACATTGTCCCCCCATTTACCATAATGCGGCGCGTTCACGTTAAAATCTCTTGCATCGGCCCCGCCGCGGGCCTTTCCGCGCACTTCAGAGTGCCATATACCATTACCCATGTGCGCGTACGTGGTATAACCAATGCCGGCTTTGCCCAAACTACGCAAATGGGCCTTATATTCTTCTATTTTCTCATCGCGGCCGGGCAGGTTAAGCACCAGTTTGTCCTGGTTATGCACATCGTTATTTCCAAAGCCATATACATTTATGCCATTATCGGCAAAAAGTTTTTTACGGCTGCCGTAATATTCGCCGCTTGATTTTGTGGCATCCGTCCATAATACGGCCTGGTTAATGCCCATCTGGTTGTAAAAAGCGAATGTTTCAGGCGTAGGTTCGGGAGTTATTTGCCCTGCAATTTTTATTTGCGACATTTTCCCCTTCACATTTCCCCACTTTTCTGTATCCTCCGCCATCAGCGAAGATGCTTCGGCTATGCCACCGCCGCCTACTGACAGGGCTGCTGCCAGCGCGGCGCCCTTTTTAATAAAGTCCCTGCGATTATCACTCATGGTTTGGTTATTGGTTAATAGTTATTGGGTTATTAAACTACCAAGTTCTTTTCTCTAATATCTTTTCCATTGTAGCTTTGCTCATTTTTACTTTATCGGGATGCGCATCTACCCACTTATAAAAAGCTTGTTTTACTTCAGGTGTCCACTCGCTGTCTATCTGCCCGGTTTTAAACGTGCCCGTTTTTACCATCTCGAACCCAAAGTCATCCTTAAGAGAAACAAACTCGGCTACTGAAACCACCTGCTCTGCCAATTGGGCCGGTATAAACAATACACCCTCGCGCTTGGCTAATACCAGGTCGCCGGGCAAAACAATGGCGGCCCCTATGCGTATGGGTGTGTTTAACCCCATCAGCACTTCACTTTCTAAAAACGAAGGGTGAAAATCGCGCACAAAAGCGTTAAACCCTTTTATTTCTGACAGCCCTTCCACATCACGCGCCGAAGCATCAAAAACAACCCCATTGCCCGATTTACTGAAAATGGAATTACCGAGCGTGCTGCCCATCAGGGTTCCGGCGCCAATTTTTCCGAAGCCATCGGCTACATATACATCACCCTTTACCAGGATATCAATGGGCCATGAATTGGTATTACCCGCACGGCCCTGTTTGGCGCCGCGTTCTTTAATGCTTTTTTCTACATCAGGGCGGCTTGGCATATACATGGCGGTAACGGCACGGCCGGTAAATACAACATCGTTCACTGTTTTCCAGCCGCTTTCAAATTGGTTTACATAACCCAGGTTTTTCAACGCTGTCCAGGCATCGTCAAGCCCAATGTCTTTTGCGCGGGCCAGCAGGTCGTCTGATATTTTGGGGCGTCCATCCGCGAAGCGTTCCCCCTTCCATTCGGAGGTTAAAAAAATAAGTTCCTCTCTGGGTATGGTTTGCGCTACTACCGCATTGCCAAAGCCCATTAATAGGGCAATAACTACCGGAATTATTTTTTTATTTATAGCCATTTGCTTTAAGGTATTTATCTAAATCAGGTTTTGACATAGGTAATTTGCCAGTGTAGTGGTCAAGCCAGTCAAGGAAAACCTTTTTGATCTCGGGGGTCCATGTGCCGTGTATCTGGCCTGTTGAATATTTAGCCTGCAGCAGCATATACCTTTCAAACTGGTCATGCACCGCCTGGAACTCACCATCTATAACCAGATCTTCAACAAGATGAGAAGGGATAAATATGGTTCCATATTTGTTGGCCAGCACCACATCGCCGGGCAGTACGGTAACATGGCCAATACGTATAGGTTGATTGATGCTGAATAACTGCATCTGTGCAATTACCGAAGGGTCCATCCCCTTTACCCAGGCGTTAAAGTTTTTAATTTCTGCTACTTCTGCTACATCCCGTATCGATCCGTTAAATATTACGCCCCGTTTGGTATGGCCCGCTACCGAACTGCTCAGGCTTGAACCCATCAGTGTACCGTCGGCTATTTTTCCATAAGAATCGGCGACGTAAACATCGCCGTTAACTAATATATCAATGGGCCATAAATTTTGTCCACCCGCCTGTGAGCGGCCCTCGGCCTTACCCGCTGCGGTTATTACGTTCTTAAGGTCAGGTCTTGCGGGCATATATTGTGCGGTTACTACACGCCCTGTCATAACACTATCTGAGTGAAGAATTTGCCAGTCGCCCTCATACTGGTTCACGTATCCTTTGGTTTTTAGTTTTTCCCAAGCTTCTTCTATGGTTAACTTTTTTAACCGTTGCAATAGATCATCTGATACCCTTGGCCGCCCGTCGGCTGAACGCTCGCCAGTCCAATCAGGAGTAAGTGACTTGATCTGTTCGGGCGTTGAGCCTAAACGTTGTTGTGCATTGGCTAAAAGCCCACCAGTTAGCAATGCGATTATTAGTAGTATTCTTTTCATAATTGATTTGGTTTATCCTTTATATCCTTGTTCGAGGGTTAATACCGATTGCAGTACGCCGCGGGCATAAGCCTGATTGTAAATATAGCCAATAAAATCACCACCGCGTTCTTTATCGATGATGTTGCCCGGCGGATGTTCGGCAAATACGCCGTATTTATATTTCGCGCGAACCAGTTCCTGCATAACAGCGAACATGTTAACCTGCCCGGCATCGGGGTAGGTTTCAGTATATTTAATGCGTGGAGTTTCCACCTTTACATTACGGAAGTGCATATGGTTAATGCGGTTGCGCGCTGCCATATAATGCAGTACGTCGATAGCATTTTCGCCTATTTCGGTTGATACGCCGCAATCAAACGTCATTCCGTTTGCCGGGCTATCAACTATTGCCAGTAATTTTTTCCAGCCGGCAAAACTGCCCATAGGCTGCGCTGAACCACGGCTAAGCGGCGGCGGCGGATCATTAGGGTGAAGCGCCATTTTTACGCCCGATTCTTCGGCTACAGGAATAATGGCTTTCAAAAAGTATGTGATATTTTCCCAAAACTGTTCTTCGGATGTAGCGGGCTCGGCCTCAGTAGCTTTTAATTCGCTGGCAGCGAATTGCATTTCGTCGGGTCTGCGGTCGCGTGGCTCATTCCAGTTATTATCAGCCGGGTTAGGCATTTTGCGGTTATAATCAAAACTTAAATAACGGGAATTGCCACGGCCTACACTGTTATAATAACCTTCGCGCAAACGGTGCGAGTAAAAATTATATTCAATAACAGGGATACCCACTTTACCAGTTATGCGTATGGCGTCCTGTACTTTCTTTATGTCCTCATCGCGGCCCGCCATATTATGAAGGATGCTGGGCGGTAAAATTATCCGGTGGTTAATAATAGAGAGGCCCTCGGCCTTAAAACGGTCAACTATGGCTTGTATCTGTGCCTGTGTCCACGGCAAAGCAGGGGCATCCATGTGCACATAATCGGCGCCGAATTGTTTAATTGCCCGTACTTTTGACGACATATCGTTATGGCCAACATTCATGGTCATTTTAGGCGTGTCGGGGCCTTCCTCAACCGGCCAGGGCACTTTTTGTGCAGGCACAGGCGCAGTACCCTTTAATGCGGACGCTGATGCACCGACAGCGCCAATTGACAATGCGGCTGCCAGCGAACCGCCTTTTTTTATAAAGTCCCTGCGGTTATTGCTCATGAGTTTAACCTTTATAGCCTTGTTCTAATGTTAAGCAGGCCTGCAGCATGGCGCGTGCATAAGCCTGGTTATATAGGTACGATATAAAATCGCCGCCGCGTTCCTTGTCTATCGCATTGCCCCGCGGGTGCTCGGCAAATATGCCATATTTATAGTTGTGTTTAACCAGTTCCTGCATTATAGCGAACATATTTACCTGCCCGTTATCAATAAACACTTCAACATATTTCATTCTCGGAGTGTCTAACAAAACGTTGCGGTAATGTACGTGATTAATGCGTTTACGAGCGGCCATATATTTAAGTACTTCTACCGCGTCTTCACCCAGTTCAGTTGAAACACCGCAGTCAAAGGTCATACCGTTTGAAGGACTGTCGACGATAGCCAGCATTTTTTTCCAATCGGCAAAGCTGCCCATTATCTGTTCGGAGCCACGGCTTATAGGCGGAGGGGGGTCATTGGGGTGCAAAGCCATAACCACGCCTGCTTTTTCGGCTACCGGGATAACCGCTTTTAAAAAATAGGTGATATTTGCCCAAAGCTGATCCCTGGTCATGGCGGGCTCTTTTTCCGTAGGCGGCAGGTCTTTTGGGGCAATGCCGGTGGTTGGATTTACCCGGTTATAATCAAACCCCAGGTAGCTTGAGCCGCCGCGGCCCGGAACACTATAATAGCCTTCGGTAAGCCTGTGGGCGTAAAAATTATACTCTACTACCGGGATGCCAACTTTACCGGCAACAACCAGCGCGTCCTGCACTAATTTAATTTCTGCGTCGCGGCCTTCGGTACCGTGAATTATACTGCCACTAAAGCCAACCATCATATTAATGATCGTCAGTTCGGCAGCTTTAAACTTATCCACTATTGGCTGTATGTTTTCAACGGTCCACGGCAGGCGCGGACCGCTCATGTGTACATAATCGCAACCAAATTGTTTAATAGCCTTTAATTTCGATGAGACATCAGTAGGGCTTATGTTCATGGTCATTTTTGGCGTATCGGGTCCTTCAACAACGGGCCACGCCACCTTTTTTGCAGGCAGGGTTTTGGTTGTTTCGGGTTTCACGGCGGATGCAGACGCGCCCACCGCGCCTAACGACAATGCTGTAGCCAGCGAAGCGCCTTTCTTTATAAAGTCTCTGCGATTATCTTTCATGATTTAACCGGTTGAATTATTAACTTCTCAAACTAATGTGGCTTAACTGCCTTTTATTTAGGCGCTTTCCAACCTTGCTGTAATGCCATACAAGCCTGGAATGTAGCACGGGCGTATGATTGGTTATACAAGTAGGTTGCGAAAGCCTGATCTCCGGGATGCGTCTTGTCAAATTCATTATCGCGCGGGTGTTCGGCCCAAACACCGTACTTGTATTTGCCTTTTATCAATTCATACATTACGCCCATCATATCCACGTCGCCATTATCAATTATTACTTCCACGTATTTGATCCGGGGTATATCAACAATAACATTGCGGAAATGCACGTGGTTTATACGCTTGCGCGACATCATGTATTTACATACCTCAACCGCGTTCTCGCCTATTTCGGTGGATACGCCACAGTCGAACGTCATACCGTTGGATGGGCTGTCAACCAGGTCGAACAAATGCTTCCAGTCTTTAAATGTCGACATGATCTGTTCCGAACCCCGGCTTATCGGCGGCGGCGGGTCATTAGGGTGCAGCGCCATAACAACGCCGGCTTTTTCGGCTACGGGGATAACAGCTTTTAAAAAGTATTCCAGGTTTTCCCAGGCTTTCGCCGCTGTTTGCGCCGGATCTCTTGCAGTACCCTTCAGGTCAACCATTGCCAGGTTCTCCTCTTCCGGGCTGCGCGCGCCCCTATAATTCCAGAGGTTATCTTTGGGGTCAGGCTGGCCTTTTCGCAAATAGTCATAACCCAGGTATTGAATGCCGCCGCGATCTTTCGCAGATATATTATAATAACCCTCAACGGCGCGGTGCGAGTAAAAATTATATTCAACAACGGGAAGCCCAACTTTACCGGCTGCTATTAAAGAATCTTTTACTTTTTGTATTTCTTCATCACGGCCCTCGGTGCC